>Ga0134121_10000052_pt1 | contig 126324 bp, 99 predicted proteins | sample KB301_FD_96463 | JGI IMG/M metagenome (GOLD analysis project Ga0134121, IMG submission 96463) | Terrestrial soil microbial communities without Nitrogen fertilizer from Kellogg Biological Station, Michigan, USA - KB3-0-1 | ecosystem: Environmental > Terrestrial > Soil > Unclassified ... | reverse complement strand
TTCTCCCCCGCCACCACCTGCCCGCCGGAGCGGATGCCGGCCGAGAAGTAGGCGACCGACGGGCACTCGTTCTTGATGGCGGTCGCGTCCTCCGGCAGGAGCGAGGATTGCGCCGCGGTGATGCGCACGCCGCCCTGCGTCACAGCACCTGGGAACACCATGATGAAGTTGGTGCCAAGCGCGCTGATGTTCGACTGGATCGACTTCGACGCACCGCTGCCGACGGCGTTCATGGCGATGACGCAGGCGACGCCGATGACGATGCCGAGCACCGTCAGGATCGACCGCGTCGTGTTGCGCAGGATCGATCGCACTCCCACCTTGAGGATGCTCCAGGCGCGCAGCGTGGCGATCTTCACGACGCGGCCTTCCGGCGGGCGGCGATGCGGCGGTCGTGCACCGGCTCGTCCCGGAGGATCTTGCCGTCGCGCAGCGCCACGACGCGGCGGGCGTGCTCGGCCACGTCCGGCTCGTGGGTGATCAAGAGGATGGTGCGGCCGGCGTCGTTGAGGCTCTGGAAGAGCCCGAGGATCTCCTCGGAGGTGGCGGAATCGAGGTTGCCGGTCGGCTCGTCCGCGAGCAGGACCGGCGGGTCGGTGATGAGCGCCCGGGCGATCGCCACACGCTGCTGCTGGCCGCCACTGAGCTGCGACGGGGTGTGATCGGCCCGGCCGGCGAGCCCGACCTTCCCCAGCGACTTCATCGCCAGGTCCTGGCGCTCGCGGCCGCTCAGCCCGCGCGCACCGTAGAGCAGCGGCAGCTCGACGTTCTCGGCGGCCGAGGTGCGCGGCAGGAGATTGAAGGACTGGAACACGAAGCCGATCTTGGCGTTGCGGATCTCCGCCAGGCGCTCGGGCGGCATCCGGGCGACGTCGGTGCCGTCGAGCAGGTACCGGCCGCTGGTCGGGCGGTCGAGGCAGCCGAGCAGGTTCATGAGCGTGGACTTGCCGGATCCCGACGGTCCCATGATGGCCACGAACTCGCCGGCGGCGATCGAGAGGCTGACGCCGTCGAGCGCCTTCACCTCGAACTCCCCCATCCGATAGGTGCGGACGAGATCGGCGATCTCGATCACATGCCGCGGCCCCCGCCCCGCCGTCCGCCTCCCTGCGGCGCCATCCCGGGGAAGGAGCCGGTCATCGACGATTTCGCCGTCTCCAGCCCGACGGCGACCCGATCCCCTTCCTTGAGATCACCGCCGACGATGGCGGTGAAGCGCCCGTCGGTGATGCCGGTCTTCACGGCCACCTCGTGCGGCCTGCCCTCGTCGTCCACGACGTAGACGTTCTCCGATCGCCCGGCCGGATGGGTGCTCCTCAGCATGCCCGCCATCGCCGCGGGACCACCGCGCGGCGGCTCGGCTCCGGAGGCACGCGCGCCGTCCGCACCGGGAGCGCCGCCGCCGCGGCCGGTCTCGACCGGTCTGAAGCGCAGCGCCGCGTTCGGCACCCGCAGCACGTCTCCGACCTTGGCCACCTCGATGGTCACGTCGGCGGTCATCAAAGGCTTCAGGCGCTTGTCGGGGTTCGGGACGTCGATGATCACGGGGTAGGTCACGACGTTCTGGTTCTGCGTGGCGTTGAGCCTGATCTGCGAGATGGTGCCGCTGAAGGTCTCGTCGGCATAGGCGTCCACCGTGAAGCGGGCGGTCTGCCCCACCTGCACGCGCCCGATGTCCGACTGATCGACGTCGGCCGAGACCTGCATCTTGGTCAGGTCCTCGGCGATGGTGAACAAGGTCGGCGCCTGGAACGACGCGGCCACCGTCTGCCCGATGTCGTACTGCCGCGCCACCACGACACCGTCGATGGGCGAGAAGATCTTCGTGTACGAGAGGTTGGTCTGCGCCTGGTGCAGCGTCGCCTGCGCCTGCGCCACCCCCGCCTTCGCCGCGTCGTACGCCGCCTTGGCGGCGTCGTAATCCGACGGCGCCGTCAGCCCCTGCTCGAGCAGCCGCTGCTGGCGGTTGAAGGCGATCTCGGTATTGCGCTGGTCCACCTCGGCGCGCGCGAGATCGGCGCGGCGCTGCTCCACCTGCGCCTGCAGCGGGGTCGGGTCGAGGGTGGCGAGGAGCTGCCCCTTCGTGACCGGGCTGTTGTAGTCCACCGACAGGCTGGAGACGATGCCGCTGACCTGGCTTCCCACCTGCACCGTGTGTACGGCCGAGATGGTGCCGGTGGAGGTGACGGTGGCGGCCACCGCGCCGCGGCCGACCACCTCGGTGCGCAGCCCGCCGTCGTCCTTCGCGGAGCGGTGACGCACGACGGCCGTCCCGGCGGCGGCCAGGCCGGCGAGCGCCAGGATCGAGATGATCCACCTGCGGGAGGGTGACATGTCCGTGGTGCCGCGCGCCTCCACGCGCGGAAACGGGTCTCCGGCCTTACGAGAGGTGCTTGTCGAGGATCTTGGCGAGGTTGTCGCGCGAGGTGGAGCCGATGTACTGCTCGACCACCTTCCCTTCCTTGAAGAGAAGGAGCGTGGGGATGCTCATGACGCCGTAGCGGGTGGCGATGCTGCTGTGGTCGTCCACGTTCAGCTTGCCGACGCGCACCCGGCCGTCGTAATCCCTCGCGAGCTGGTCGAGAACCGGGGCCAGCATGCGGCACGGGCCGCACCATTCCGCCCAGAAATCGACCAGCAGCGGGGATCCCGCCTTCTTGGTCTCGTCGTCGAAGTTCCCCGCCGTCAAGGTGAGAATCTGCTCGCTTGCCATCTCTCCTTACGCCTCCCTCTCTCGTTCCCCGCACCGCTTGTGGGACAGTTTTTATACCATATTCGCCGGCGGGAGACCGGTCCGGCCCCGCGCCGGGAGAGTGATTGAGATGCGACTGGGGCCCGCGGGATTCAAGCCCAAACGACGCTGGGGGCAGAACTTCCTCATCGATCCCGGCGCGCTCTCCGCCATCGCCGCCGCCTTCCGGCCCTCCCCCGGCGACCATGTCCTCGAGATCGGGCCCGGCGACGGGGCGCTCACCCGCCGCATCGCGCCGCGCGTCGAGTCGCTTCTCGCCGTCGAGGTCGACCCCGAGCTGGCGGCGACGCTGCGGGAGGAGTTCGAGACGGCGCGGGTGCGGATCCTCGAGGGGGACGTGCTCTCCTTCGAGCCGGAGCGGCTCCTGGCCGACGCCGGGGCGGGACCCGGCCACCCGGTCCGGATCCTCGGCAACCTGCCGTACAACATCGCCACCGTCATCATCCTCAGGTACCTGACGCGGCACGACCTGGTCCGGGACCTGATGGTGATGGTGCAGCGCGAGGTGGCGGAGCGAATCCTGGCCCCCACGCACACGAAGGAATTCGGGAGCCTGACGGTCCTGTGCCGCAGCTTCGCGAAGGTCGAGCGGATCCGCCGGCTGCGGCCCGGGTCGTTCCGTCCCCGCCCCAGGGTGGAATCGGAGGTGATCCGCCTGGCGCTGCACGACCCCGGCGGGGCCGCCGGGGCCGACCCGGACGGCTACGCCCGCTTCGTCCACGAGTGCTTCGGGCAGCGGCGCAAGACCTTCCTCAACAACCTGGCACGGGTGCTCGCCTCTGAAGGAGACGATGCGCACGAGCGGGCGCGGTCCCTGCTCGCCGCGGCGGCCATCGACCCGGGCGGCCGTCCCGAGGAGGTCCCGCCGGAAGGGTTCGAGCGGCTCTACGCGCGGCTGAAATCACCGCCGGAGAAGCGGATCGACTCGCCGCCCTCCCCCGTATAATGCGCGCCGTGACGACCCGCCTGCGCGGCGAAGGGGCGCGGCAGCCCCAGCACCGCCTCGAAGTCATCCCCCTCGGAGGTCTCGGCGAATTCGGGCTGAACTGCACGGTCCTGCGCTCCGGCAGGGATCTGCTGGTGATCGACGCCGGCGTGATGTTCCCCGAGGAGCAGATCCTCGGCGTCAACGTCGTCATCCCCGAGTTCGCCTGGCTGTTCGAGCACGCCGAGAACGTGCACGGCATCCTGCTGACGCACGGGCACGAGGATCACGTCGGGGCGCTGCCGTACCTGTTCGAGCGTGTGCGCGTCCCCGTCTACGGCAGCGATTTCACCCTCGGCCTTGCGACCCGCCGGCTCAAGGAGCACGGGCTCCCGACCGAGAAGCTCCTCAAGCCGGTGCAGGCCGGGACGGAGATTCCCCTCGGCCCCTACGTCGTCGAGTTCCTCCAGGTGACGCACAGCATCCCGGGGACGCTCGCCATCGCCATCCGCACGCCCGCCGGCACCATCATCCACTCCGCCGACTTCAAGATGGACCAGACGCCGATCGACGGGCGCACCTTCGACTTCCAGTCGTTCTCCTACTACGGCGACCAGGGGGTGCTGGCGCTCCTGTCGGACAGCACCAACGCGGAGGTGGAGGGGTTCACCGGTTCGGAGCGGCTGGTCGGGGAAGCGCTCGACGGCGTGTTCCGGCGCGCCCATGGGCGCATCCTGTTCAGCACCTTCGCCAGCAACGTGCACCGCATCCAGCAGGTGATCGACCAGGCGGTGCGGCACAAGCGGCGCGTGGTGCTGTGCGGCTCGAGCATGGGATCGGTCGCAACCGTGGCGCAGGAGCTCGGCTATCTCAAGGTGCCGGCGGGGGTGATGGCCGAGGCGTCGGAGGCGCGCCGCATCCCGGCCAACAAGCTGGTGATCCTGGCCGCGGGGTCGCAGGGCGAGCCGATGTCGGCCCTGTCGCGCATCGCCCTGGATGATCACCGCGACGTGTCGCTCGATCCCGGCGACACCGTGCTGGTGTCGGCACGCGCCATCCCGGGGAACGAGCGCGCCATCAACCGGGTGATCAATCATCTCTACCGGCGCGGCGCCGAGGTCGTGTTCGGCAGCTCGGCGCCGTACCACGTCTCGGGACACGCCAGCCAGGAGGAGCTGAAGCTGCTGCTGACCCTCGTGCGGCCGAAATTCTTCATCCCCATCCACGGGGAGATCCGGCAGTTGTACAGTCACGCGCGCCTGGCGGAGCGCACCGGCCTCGACCGCAAGCGCATCGTCCTGGCGGAGAGCGGCGACGTCATCGAGCTGCACGGCGACGCGGCGACCGTGACCGGCAAGGTGCGCGCCGGCCGCGTGTTCATCGACGGGACGCTCGAGGAAGTGGACGAGATCGTGGTGCGCGACCGGCGCCATATCTCCGAGGGGGGCATCGTGCTGGCGGTCGTGGCCATCGACAGGCAGAGCGGCAAGATGGAGGGGGATCCGGAGATCCTCAGCCGCGGCTTCGTCATCGAGACCGGGAGCGGCGACCTGATGCGCGAGGCGACCCGCGCCGTGCGCCGCGCCGTGGAGGCGGCCACCCCCGAGGAGCGCGCCGACCGCGGCGTCCTCAAGGCGATGATCCAGCAGGAGCTGAAGCGCTTCTTCCGCAAGCGCCTCGACAAGCGTCCGATGATCATCCCGACGGTGGTGGAGACATGAGCGGCACTGGCGCGGAGGGTTGTCGATGAGCCGGCGGCGCAAGCATCCGGCGAAGCGCCGCGAAGCGGCGACCGCGTCGCGCGGCATCCTCGCCGAGGGGTTCGCCATCGTCCTGATGGCGGCCGCCGTGCTGCTCTGCCTGAGCCTGGTGTCGCACCACCAGAGCGATTCCGTCCCGTTCTTCGGGGAATACGACGGGCAGCCGGTGCAGAACATCGCCGGGCCCGTCGGCTCGTTCCTCTCCGCGCTTCTCTACCAGACCTTCGGCTATGCGGCGTGGAGCGCGCCCCTGCTGATGCTCTTCCTCGGCTGGCGCTTCTTCTGGCACCGTCCCTCCCGCCCCTTCGTCGGCGCGACCGGCAGCTCCGTGGTGCTGCTGGCGTTCACGGCGATCCTCGATCTGACCCTCGGGGAGCACGGCCCGCTGCCGTCGCACCGGGCCGGCGGCTTCATCGGCGCGCTGACGGCCGGCGCACTCAAGGGACTGTTCAACCGCTGGGGCGCGCTCGTGGTCGCGCTGGCCCTGGCCGGAGGGGGGCTGCTCATCCTCGGCCGGTCCTCCTTCGTGGACGGGGTGCGCGCGCTCATGCGCCGCATGGTGGGGGTGGTGCGCGGGGCCTGGCTGGCGTGGGTGCGGACGCGCGAGGCGCGCCGCCGCGAAGAGCAGCGCCGCGCCATCGCCGACCGCCAGAGGGAGCGGCTGGAGAAGGCGGCGCGCGCCGAGAAGAGCGAGCCCGCCGTCGAGCCGCGCGCCGCGGCGCCGATCCCGCTTCTGACGGAGCTGCCGGAACCGGCGCCGGCCCGGCCCGAGCCGCCGGTCCGCCCGGCCGTCGAGCCCCTCAAGACGCTGCGCAAAGGGCGGCCGGACAAGATCTCCCCCGAGGCGGCCGGAAAATCGGCCGACAAGCAGCCGGAGTTCGACTTCATCGAGGCGATGCCGAACTACACCGCGCCGCCGCTGTCGCTGCTCGAGCCGATGGCGAAGGCGTCCCAGGTGGACGAGGCGGAGCTGGTCGAGACCGCCCGGCTCATCACCGAGAAGTGCCGCGAGTTCGAGGTGAACGGCCAGGTCATCGCCATCCAGCCGGGGCCGGTGGTCACGGTCTTCGAGTTCAAGCCCGACGCGGGCATCAAGTACAGCCGCATCGTCAGCATGGCCGACGACCTGTGCCTGGCGATCAAGGCGGAGTCGATCCGCATCGACCGCCTCCCCGGCAAGTCCACGGTCGGGATCGAAGTGCCGAACCGCACCCGCGAGGTGATCTCGCTGCGGGAGCTGTTGTCGAGCGAGCGCTTCCAGCGCGCGCCTGCCTCGCTGACGCTCGCCCTCGGCAAGGAGATCAACGGCGAGCCGTACTACGCCGATCTCGCGAAGATGCCGCACCTGCTGGTCGCCGGCTCCACCGGATCGGGGAAGAGCGTCTGCCTCAACACGCTTTTGACGTCGATCCTCTACAAGGCGAGCCCCGAGGAAGTGAAGTTCATCATGGTCGACCCGAAGCGCCTCGAGCTGGGGCTCTACGAGAACATCCCGCACCTGCTGACGCCACTCGTCACCGAGACCAAGAAGGCCGGCAACGCCCTGCGCTGGGCGGTCGTCGAGATGGAGCGGCGCTACAAGCAGCTCGCGGAGGCGGGGGTCCGCAGCATCGACCAGTACAACGTCGCGATGCGAAAAGCGATGGGGCGCGCCGACAACCCGCCGGCCCCCGCCGAGCCGGCGCCGCCCATGGGAGACGCCGCCGCATCCGCCGCGGCCGCGGACCTGCCGGCCTCCGAGCGCAAGCACTTCCTGCCCGGCGAGAAGCCGGCCATCCTCCCCTACATCGTCATCCTGATCGACGAGCTGGCCGACCTCATGATGACGACCGGGCGCGAGGTCGAAGAGGCTATCACCCGCCTGGCGCAGATGGCGCGCGCCGTCGGCATCCACCTGATCCTCTCCACGCAGCGGCCGTCGGTGGACATCATCACCGGCGTCATCAAGGCGAACTTCCCCTGCCGCATCGCCATGCGCGTGTCGTCGAAGGTGGACTCGCGCACCATTCTCGACAGCAACGGCGCCGAGCACCTGCTCGGGCACGGCGACATGCTCTTCATTCCCCCCGGCTCGGCCCGCTTGGTGCGCCTGCACGGTCCGCTGGTGACCGAGGTCGAGGCGACCCGCATCGTCACCTTCCTCAAGAAGCAGGCGAAGCCGCAGTACGACGAGGCGGTGACGCGCGACGAGGCCGAGGCCGGCGCGGCCGGCGGGGGTCCGGGCGGCGGCAGCGAGGACCAGGACCCCGCCTACGACCAGGCGGTGCGCATCGCCGTGCAGCAGGGCCAGATCTCCGTGTCCCACATCCAGCGCCGCCTCAAGCTCGGCTACGCGCGCGCCGCGCGCCTCGTCGACATGATGGAGCAGAACGGCATCGTCGGCCCCGCCGACGGCAGCAAGCCGCGCGAGGTCCTGGTCGAGCCCGACTTCCTCGCCCGCCTCGACCAGATGCGCGAAGAGCAGGGCTGACCTCCCTCCCCGTCTGAATCCGGACCACGCGCCCCTGCCCCTGATTCATCGCCCGAACTGAAGTCCGGGAACGATCCCTCAAAAATCGGACTCTGCAGATCTGCCGTCAGCAGGTCTTCTGTCAGCAGGTCTGCGAATTGACCTCCTGCTGCACCACGCGTCCAATGCCCTTCATTCCGACGCGCCGCTCTTTGTTCGACCGCCGGTTCGGCAACCGGGAAGGAGGTGGCATGCGGCCGCGCGGCGCGCTCGATCTTGCTCACGCAATTTCTTCGATGGAGGGAAGGGTCATGCGCAAGAATCCGATCCGTTCGTCGTTCCGTCATCTCCTCTCGCTGCTCCTGGCGCTGCCGTGCGCCGTCACCCTGACGGCGGCTTCGCCCTCGATTTACTACAAGGACGTGTGCGCCAGTGGGTGCACCTACAGCACGCTGCAGGCGGCGATCGACGCCATCACCGACAGCTCCGCGACCAAGGTCTACACGGTGTTCGTGGACTCGGGCATCCTGTTGCTCGACAACTCGACGACACTGAACGGCAAGAGCTACATCAACATCGTCGGGAACGGTGAAGGGGTGTCGATCGTGCGGGGCAGCACGACCTGGTTCGCGAACGTCTTCGCCACCACGACCTCCTCCGACTTCCTGGACCTCTCGAACAGCACGAACGTCACGATCCGTGGAGTGACGTTCGACGCCCGCACCAACGACCCGGGCACGTACACCTCGACCGCCTTCAACGGCGTCAAGCTCCAGACCAACGACCGGATCCTGTTCGACAGCGCGGAGGTCCGGGGGGTGAACTACGGCGTCTGGGAGGCGGCCGGCACGACCGGCAACCTCATCGAGGTCTACAACTCCAAGTTCCTCTCGACCGTGGAAACGATGCTCACGCGGTCCTCGACCTGGCACATCTTCAGCAGCGAGATCAAGGCGTTGCAGACGGGCGCCGAGAGCGCCAACGACTCCGCCATTGCGCTCGAGATGATCAACGGGGTGAACGTGACCATCTGGGGCTGCCACCTGCACGCGGAGAGCTCCAAGGCGGGCGCGTCCGGATCCGTCCAGGCTCTGCGTGTCGGCAGCGCAAGCAGCGGAGCGGAGCTGGCGGTCATCGGGACGCAGATCCACCTCAAAATCGGCACCACCAACATCGGGTCCTCGACGAGGAACATGTTCGGCTTCTTCTTCAATGCCGCCGGTACTGGTCCGAGCCACTATGACTTCGTGGGCAGCGACATCCACTACGAGAGCCCGGCCTCCATGAGCCAGGGGCGGATCGGCGGGATCGGCTACAACCCCACGACCGCGAGCCAGTTCATCTCGTTCGTCGGCAGCGGCATTTACGACATCGGCGGATCCGGCGGAACCTTCCGCTCGAACATCATCCAGACAACTTCGGCCGGGACCGCGCCAGTGTTCCGGACCTCGGGCGCCAACATCAGTTCGGCCGTCGCGGCGTCCGGCTCGCTTCCATCCGGTCTGGCGAGCGGCGCCTCCACGCTCACGAATCAGCGCGGCAGCGTCACGCTCAGCGGCGGCACGGCGAGCGTCACCCTCCCTGCCGCGGTCCCCGACACGGCTTACTCCGTCGCAGTCTCCACCGGCGTCAACGAGACCATCCGGGTCACCGGGAAATCGACCACCGGGTTCACCGTGACCTCGTCCAACGGCACCTCGACGGCCACGGTGGACTGGATCCTCCTGCGGTAGCGGCCGCTCCTTCGACAACGGCATCGAGCCGGGGCGCGGTCATCACTCTGGAGCCGCGCCCTGGCCAACCCCCTCAGTCCATCCGCGGAGGAAAACCCGTGATTCGGAAGTACCTCGTACGTGGCCCCGAAGTCTTTCTCCTGACTCTGCTCGCGCTTCTGGCCGGAACACCGAAGGCGCAGGCAACTCCGTCCACCTACAAGGATGTCTGCGCCAGCGGCTGCACCTACAGCACCCTCCAATCGGCCATCGACGCCATCACCGACAGCTCGGCGACGAAGGTGTACACCGTGTTTCTCGATTCGGGGATCCTGTCCACTGACACGTCCACGACCCTGAACGGCAAGAGCTACATCAACATCGTCGGCCGGGGCGAAGGAGTGTCGATCCTCCAGGCCAGCACGACCTGGTTCGCGAACGTCTTCGCGGGCACCACGCCCTTCGACTTTCTCGACCTGACGAGCTCCACCAACATCACCCTGCGCGGCCTGACCATCGACGCGCGCACCAACGACCCCGGCAGCTATTCTTCGACCCAGTTCAACGGGATCCGGCTCTTCAACGTCGATCGGCTCCTGCTGGACAGCGTCGAGGTCAGGGCGGTGAATTTCGGCATGTGGGAGTATGGCGGCACGGCGGGCAATCTCATCGAGGTCTACAACTCCAAGCTGTTGTCCACGGTGAACACCATCATTTCCAGAAACACCACCTGGCACGTCTTCGGCAGCGAAATCAAGGCGCTGCAGACCGGCGCCGAGAGTGCCAGCGACGAGACCGTGGCCTGGGAGATGGACAACGGCATCAACACGACCATCTGGGGCTCCCACATCCACGCGGAAACCTCGAAGGCGGGGGCCTCGGGCACCGTGGCCGGCCTGAAGATCTTCTCGGCCTCCTCGGGAGCTCATCTCGCCGTCATCGGCACCCAGATCCAGGTGAAAGTTGCCACGACGAACATCGGCAGCTCGACCCGAAACATGTTCGGGTTCCTGTTCGTGAGCGCCTCGACGGGGCCGAATTCCTATGATTTCGCGGGGTCCACGATCCACTACGAATCACCGGCGTCGATGAGCCAGGGGCGCCTCGGTGCGATCGGCTACCAGTTCACCACGGCGAACAACGTCATCAACTTCGTCGGCGGCGGCCTGTTCGATGTCGGAGGCAGCGGCGGGACCTACCGCGCCAATCTCGTCCAGACGCTCGGCATCGGGACGGCCCCGGTGATCCGCACGGTCGGGGCCTCGGTCGTCTCCGCGGTCGCCGCGGCCGGCACCCTCCCCTCGGGGCTCGCGAGCGGCACGTCGACCCTGACGAGACAGCGCGGCAGCGTCACGCTGAGCGGCGGGACCGCCAGCGTCACCCTGCCCGACGCCGTGCCCGACACCACATATTCGGTCGGCGTGTCCACCGGTGCCAACGAGACCATCCGGGTCACCGGGAAATCGACCACGGGCTTCACCGTGACGTCGTCCAGTGGGAGCTCGACGGCGGTCGTGGACTGGATCGTCGTGCGTTAGGCGGTCTTCGACCAGAGAACCGGCGGCATCGGTATGATGCCGCGCCATGGGTGCGCGGGAAGGCGCGTTGGACGCCGTGGAGGGATCCGGGCGGGCGGGAGCCTGGAGTTGCGCGGGGCTCGGGTGCGTCGCGATGGCGACCCTGCTGCACGAGATCGTCCTGACGCGCATCTTCAGCGTCATCACCTGGTACCACTTCGCCTTCATCGCCATCTCGGTGGCGATGTTCGGCCTCACCGTCGGCGCGATCCTCATCGACACCGGCCGCCGCTTCTTCGCTCCGGTGCGGACGCGGCGGCACATGGCGCTGGCGGCGCTGCTGTTCGCGCTCGCGCTGCCGGCCTGTCTCGTGCCGATGCTGCGGATTCCGTTCTCGACCGATCCGACGCCCGCGGCGATCCTGGCGGACGCGGTCATCCTGCTGCTGAGCGCCATCCCCTTCTGCCTGAGCGGCGTGGCGGTCGGGCTGGCGCTGACGCGCTTTCCCGACCAGGTCGGTCGGCTGTACGCGTTCGACCTGACCGGGGCCGCCCTCGCCTGTCTCGCCGTCATTCCGCTGTTGAAGATGACCGACGGGCCGACCGCGGTCTTCGCGGCCGGTGCCATCGCCGCCGCCGGCGCCGCCTGTTTCGCGATCGCCGCCGAAGGAGAGAGCCCCGTCGATCGCGCCAGTCTCACGCAGGAGGTGAGCGGATCCCGGCCGGCGAGCCGCATCCTGCCGCTGTCCCTGCTCGCCGCGGCGGGGCTGACCGTGTTCGTGCTCGCGAATGGCGTGCTGGTGCGGGCGCAGGCGCCATTGCTACGCATCGCGGCGGTGAAGGGCCACGCGGAGGAGCCGGCGCTGTACGAAGCGTGGAACGCCTTCTCGCGCATCCGCGTGCGGCGCGCGCCGCGCGAGGCGCCGCTCGGCTGGGGGCTGAGCTCCGCCTACACGCCGGTCAGGCCGGTGCGCCAGCTGATCCTCGACATCGACGGCGGGGCTTCCACGGTGCTGACCGAGTACCACGGGCGGCCGGAAGAGATGGACTACCTGCGCTGGGACATCACCGGCATGGCGCACGTGCTGCGCCCGGGGGGGCGCGTGCTGGTGATCGGCGTGGGAGGCGGCCGCGACGTGCTCACCGCCCTGGTGTATGGCCAGCCGGAGGTCATCGGCGTCGAGGTGAACGAGACGATCCTGCACGCCGTGACCGACGTCTTCGGGGACTTCACCGGCCATCTCGATCGCGATCCGCGCGTGACGCTGATCCACGACGAAGCGCGCAGCCAGATCGCCCGGCGCAGCGACCGCTTCGACATCATCCAGGCGTCGCTCGTGGACACCGCGGCGGCGACCGCAGCCGGGGCTTTCGCGTTCACCGAGAACTCGCTCTACACGCGCGAGGGCTGGCGGCTGTTCCTCGACCGGCTGCGCCCGCGAGGGGTGCTCGCCTTCTCGTGGTTCCTCACGCCCGACCGGCCGGCCGAGATGTACCGGCTGACGTCGCTCGCCCAGGCGGCGCTGGCCGAGCGCGGCGTCGCCGATCCGCGAAAGCACATCATCCTGGCGTCGGAGGGTCCGGGAAAATCGCCGGTCGGATCGATTCTCGTCAGCCCCGACCCATTCGACGACGAAGACGTGGCCCGCCTGGGGGAGTGGCTCGCGCCGCGGCGCTTCGAGCTGGTGCTGGCGCCCGGCGTCACGACCGACACCGTGTTCGGCTCGCTCGCCGACGGCACCGCCGGGCCGCTGCTCGCCGGGGACCCGCCGCTGCGGGTCGATCCGCCGACCGACGACTCCCCTTTCTTCTTCAACGTGGTGCGCCTGCGGGACGCCCTGCGGCCGCGCGTCGCCGCCCAGGGAAGCGTGGCCGGGAACCAGAAGGCGGTCACCATGCTGGGCGCCCTGCTGCTCGCCAGCACCCTGGCCGCGGCGGCGTGCCTCGTCGTCCCGATGGCGCGGGCGGTGCGCCGGCCGGATCGACGGGTGCGCGTGCCGGACCTGTTGTATTTCGCCGCGCTCGGCGTCGGCTTCATGCTCGTGGAGATCGCGCAATTGCAGCGGCTCATCCTGCTGCTCGGCCATCCCACCCTGGGACTCGCGGTGGTGCTGTTCGCGCTGCTTCTCGCCGGAGGAGCCGGCAGCCTGTCGATCCGCGATCTGCCGGCGGCCGGGCTGGCGCGCGCCGCCGCCCTCCGGATGGCCGTCCTGCTCGCTGTGCTCATCGTCGTCGGCGTCGCGACGCCGCTGGTCGTGCATCGGCTGGCGGGCGGGACCACGCCCGTGCGGATCTCGGGCGCGGTTGCCCTCCTTCTGCCGCTCGGGTTCTTCATGGGGATGGCCTTCCCGCTCGGTATGCGTCTCGCGGCGGCCCGGGCACCGGAATCGGGCCCGTGGTTCTGGGCGGTCAACGGCGCCGCGTCGGTGTGGGGATCGGTGCTGGCGACGGCGTTGTCGCTGGCGTTCGGAATCGGCGCGACCTTCTGGTTCGGGACCGCAGCCTACGCCACGGCCTCGGCCCTCATTGTACGGAAGAAGGATTGAGCCTGGAGTCCCGTCCCCTGCTGAAAGGAAGGCCCGCCCTGGAGCAGGGACGCCTCGTCTTTCTCGCCGGGAGATCGTTCGGGCGAGCGTGGTACGCTCAGGGCCTGCACGCGGGCCTCGCGCCCGGGCCTGAGAGGGGGCATTGCTCACCGGTTTCCAGCTGAGGCGCGCTGCGATCCTGGCGGCGACGGGGCTCGCGGTTGTTCTCCCGGCCGTCGTCCAGGTGACGGCGAAGTCGACAAAAGCCCCATCATCGGGTAAGGCCGCCGCAGTCGCGCCCGTCTCCAACTGCGCGACGAAGTCCTGCACCACCGACTCCCCGCCGACCTGCATCTCGGGGACACCGCCGACGCAGCACGTCTGCGATCCGGCGCTTGGCTTCTACCGGCCTGTCGCCCCGGTCTCGACCACGGAGTACGTCGTCACCCCGACGGGCGTCGGGAACTACGCGACCATCCAGGAGGCGCTGGATGCGGCGAAGAAGAACGCCACGCCGGCGACGCCGATCACCGTGCGACTGCTGCCGGGCGTTTACACGATTCCGGCCGGTTCACCGACTCTGACGCTGCTGTCGGCGTCCTACGTCAACCTGATGGGCGCCGGCCCGGAGCTGACGATCGTCCGGGGGGGAGAGGGCTTCATGGCGGATGCGGCCTCCGGCGACCGGGGTGACCTCTTCGACATCAGCGGATCGAAGCACCTGAGGCTCGAGGGGATCTATTTCGACAACCTGACGAACGTCGATCGCGTCACGAAGAAAGAGGCGTCGGCGATCTTCATGAACGACACCGACGACATCCTGATCAACCGGTGCCGGGTCGAGGGAAACGCCTACGGCGCATGGGCGAACGCCAACAGCGAGGGGCATGTCATCGAGACGTACGACTCGCGCTTCGTCGGCGGCAACGGCGGCATCCGCACCGGGCCGGAGATCTGGCACATCTTCTCCGGCTCGATGATGAGCATGGTCACGGACGCGCGGGACAATCCGGTCCTCACCGCGCCGCTCAGCGCCTTCCAGGCCGTGGGGCCCACGCAGATCTGGGGCGCGCACATCCACTGCGAGGACATGCGGTCCGCCTCGCGCGGCTGCATCGGCGCCGAGCTGCAGGGCGGCTCGCGCGGAGCGGTCGAGATCTTCGGCACCACGATCCACGTCAAGGTGAGCCACGACTCCGACCCCGGCGGCCACCGGCGGTTCGCCCCGCTCGAGGTGAACAGCTCGAACGCCGGCTCGGCGCTGCGCGTGTCCGGGTGCAACATGCTGATCGAGACGCCCAACGTGACGGACAGCACCGCGACGATCGCGCAGCTGCTCCTCACCAACGCGAGCAGCGCGCAGCGTCACGAGATCATCGGCAATTCGTTCCGGGAGAACGTGTCGGCGACCGGGCTGTACCAGCGCGGCACGGTCCTGAACCGCGTCTCGAGCGCCAGGGCGCCGACCGTGCGGTGGCTCGCCAACGGGGTCGGCAGCCGCATCGTCGGGTGGACCGCGAGCAACCCGATGCTCAACGGACCGGTCGCCAGCTTCGAGACGACGTCGATGGCCTCCCAGTCGGGCTCGGCCACGCTCGCGTCGGGAACCCGGACCGTCCTGCTCATCGCGGACGCGGGCAACGCCGCCGGCACGGTGCGCTTCAACGCGTCGGCGACGGTGGACCAGGGCACGAGCCTCGACACGATCTTCAAGCCCGGGGACTTCGTGAAGAACGCCGCCGACGGCGACACAGCCTGGACACGCATCCGCAGTGTGTCTCCGACGACCCTGGCGCTCGAAGAGCCCTACCGCGGCAGGAAGACCGGGACGGGGCAGGTCGCGAAGATCGGAAACCAGACTCTCGACAGCCAGCCCGACGGCTCGTACCGCGTTTCCGTGACCGGCGCGGCGGCGCCGGCGCCGTACACGACCACGCAAACGATCTCGAGCTGCGACCACCTGGACATCGAGAGCCCGGGCGAGAGCACCGACCGACTCCTGCAGAGGGCCGACCGGAGACTGACCCTCACCTCCATCAACTGCGTCGTCGACCCGGGGGACACCGGCGAGTCGGCGAGAATCGCGCTGCAGCAGTGCGACACGAAGGCCGGTCACTGTGTCGGCGTCGACGGTGCGACCACCATCACCTGCGACAACGACGGGCAGTCCGACGACGGAAGCCTGTCGAACCCCTCGATCGACAAGGGGAACTGGATGTTCCTCGACGTCAAGGCGGTGTCGGGGACCGTGTCCCGTGTCGGCGTGACCTACTGCTGGACGGCCCCGCAGAGCGTGAGCGTGCCGGCGGAGACCTTCTCCGTCACGAACCGGCACGCCAGCGGCTTCACCATCACGTCGAGCAACCCGGCGTCGACCGCCGCTGTGGACTGGGTCCTGACGCGATAAGAGCGACTATTTCACCGAAAATGCGGCGGTGCGGGTGGTCGTGCCGTCGCTCTTGACCGCCTCGACGGTGATCGAGCGTTCGTTCTTCAAGGCACCGCGTCCCACTTCGAACGAGTAGTCATTGTTGCCCTGTCCCACGGCGGCGATGAGACCGGAGTTGAGCTTCGTCTCACCGGCGTAGACGTTGAAACCGATGATGGTAGCCTCGTTCACGGTGCCGAAGTCGACATGCAGCCGGCCCTTGAGGAGCTCCGCGTTGCGGATGACCACCTCATCGACAGCCGCTCCGCAGCCCGGCTGCGGAGGACCCGCCGATGCTCCGGAAGCCAGGCAGCTCTGGCGCATCCAGCCTGTCAGAACCGGAGACTCGGCCAGGGGGTTCGCGCCATCGCCGAAGAAGCTGCTGGCCCCGAAGAAGAGGCAGGAGTTGTCGATCGGGGTGTCGACAACGATGCACTTGCTGCCATTCGGGCCGGGGTTCGAGGTCATCTGCGTCCATGAAGACCGGCGCACGTCGGGAGGGAGGTTGCAGGGCCCCGTCCGGGTGTACAGGTTTCCCGGAGTGACCGTCACCGGCGTTCCGGTCCCACCCTGGCAGGTGTTCAGCATCGACGCACCCGCCGTCCCCGGATCGCAGTCGCTGTGGACGGGGGGAGCGGTCTGCTGGAAGCAGACGGTCTGGGACATCAATCCCGAGGTATTGGAGACGAGGGTCAGGCCGTTGTCGTGGCTGCAGACCATTGGCGAGAGATCCTCCGGGCCGGCCGCCTCGACGATGTAGTAGCCGAAATCGACGGAGAAGCCCACCGTCGCGATCAGCGAGGACCCGTCGTTCGCCACGATTTGGATGATGTTGCGGGCGACCCCCGGGACACCGGACGGATTCGGGCAGACGGCAGCGTTGCTGAGGCTGATTCCGCCCCAGTCGTACTGGATGGTGAGCTGCCCGTCACCTGCACTCCCCGCCTGCGGCAGGCATTCGAGCCCCTGCTCGGTCAAAGTGCCGGCACTTTCGCAGACGAAATCGATTTTCTGGTCCGCCCCGGCGGCCGCCGTCGTGCTGTTGCTGTTCATCGTGGCGTCCTGGCCGAGCACGTAGATGAAGCCCTCCACGGGCAGGGCATCAGGGCAGCCGATGAGGAAGCTGTCCAGGCCGTGCTGGACCGGCAGCGAGGTGGGACACGTGGCGCCCGCGGAGTGCGGCAGCGCCAGGCAGATCACCGCCAGGGAGATCAGCACCCAAACGCCCCGAGTCGGAATCCCTGAGACCTCGTTCATGGCTGGCCCTCCAGATGCTTCGAAAGCGATGCGGCGTTGCCGGAATCATACGGTCAAACCGGACCCGCGGGAATCTCGATCCCCGGTCGTCCTGCTATAATCCGCCGCCCTTGACGCGGGCGGAGCCCCGGTGCCGGAACCCCAACAACCCAAGAGACTTGCCGTCGCTTTGACCCTCGCCGCGATCCTCGCGGCGGCGCTCGTCCTGCGACTCGCGTACGTTTTCCAGGTGGTCGGCTCGAGCCTGGTGACGCCAACCGACCTCGACCCGGGTTTCTACTTCAACTGGGCGAAGAAAATCGCCGCCGGCGACTGGCTGGGGAAGGACCCGTTCGTCCAGAGCCCGCTGTATGCGTACGTGCTCGGGACCTTCATGAAGATCTTCGGGTCGGCCATCACGCCGATCCTGGTGGCGCAGTCGCTCGTCGGGCTCGGCACCATCTACCTGACTTACCGGGCGGGCAAGCGCTACTTCGACGACACGCACGGGCTCATCGCCGCCGCCCTCATCGCCATCTACGGTCCCTTCGTGTTCTTCGAGGGGATGGTCATGAAGACCTTCCTCTCCCCCTTCCTGACGCTGGTGCTCATCCTGGCGCTGGAGCGGGCGGCCGACGGCGCGGCGCGCGGCGCCAGCGCGGTGGGACGGTTCGCGGCGGCGGGAGCGGTGTTCGGCCTCCTGGCGCTGGACCGCGACAACTTCATCCTGCTGGCGCCGGTGCTGGCGGCGCTCGCCTATTTCCTGGCGCGCGGGCCGAAGCGCGACGTCGCCGCACCCGAAGGCACGACGGTCGGGGCGGAGCCGCTCGCGCGGCGCGCCGGGCTGCGGGCGGCCGCCGGATTCGCCCTCGGCGCGGCGCTGATCATCGCGCCGGTGACGCTGCGGAACTGGGTGGTGGCGAAGGAATTCGTCCTGCTGACGACCGGGGGCGGCGAGGTCTTCTTCATCGGCAACAACGCCGACGCCAACGGGCTGTACATGCCGCCGCCGTTCGTGCGCCCGGATCCGCTCTACGAGCACGCGGATTTCGTCGAGCGCGGCTCGGAGATCGCCGGCCATCCGCTGACGCCGATGGGGTCGTCCTGGTTCTGGTTCCGCGAGGGGCTGAAGTACATCGCCGGCGACCCGCTCGGCTGGGCGCGCCTCGAGGCGAAGAAGGCGTTCTACTTCCTGAACTGGTACGAGCTGCCGGACAACCTCGACTACGGCGTCATGCAGGTCTTCTCTCCCATCCTGCGCAACCTCAACGTCGTCTTTCCCCCGGCGAGCCTGCCGGCGCCGGCGCTGCCGGCCGGCGGCGCGTGGGTGCCGTCGCGGCTGCACCTCTACGGCACCTTCGGCACGGTGGCGCCGTTCGGGCTGCTGGGCCTGGTGATCTCGCTGCGGCGCCGGGCGGCGCTCCGGACGCTCTACGTCCTGTTCTTCGGCTACATGGCGACGGTCATGCTGTTCTTCAACTTCGCCCGCTTCCGCGTGCCCGTCGTGCCGATCCTCGCCCTCTTCGCGGCCGCGGGGCTCATCGCGACGTGGCACTTCCTGCGGCGGCTCGCAGGCTTCCTCGGCGCGCTGCTGCGGCGCGCCGGCGATCTGAACGAGCGCGCCCGGGCGCTGGTGCCGGGCCGGGCAGGAACGGCCGCGCTCGCCTTCGGCGTCGTCATCCTGCTCGTCATCAACATGGAGATGCCGCGCGGCGTGGTCCCGGCCATCGAGCAGGCGCTTCTGGTCGGCAACGCCTACTACTCGCAGGGGAAATCACGTCAGGCGCGCGACGCCTACACCGGCGGCCTGGTGCTTCTCGGCGAAGGACCGGCGGGCGCCGCCGGCGATGCGCTGCTGCGCGAGAAGTTCGGGCCCGGCGTAACGCTCGAGGCCATCCAGCGCGAGCTCGAGGTCGAGTCGGTGGCACGCGGGCCGCAGTTCAAGGGCATCCATCTCGGCATCCACCACGGCATCGGCATCGCGCTCGTGCAGGAGGCGCAGACGCTCCTCGACGCCGGCCGGCGCCAGGACGCGCTCGGACTGCTCGACCAGGCCATCGCGCAGTTCGAGGAGGCGCTGCGCATCGCCCCGTCGTACATGCTGTCGCACCGCAAGATGGCGCGCGCCTGGCTGCTCAAGGGGGACTCGCCCGCCGCCATCGAGTGGCTGCAGAAGGGCGTCGACCTGTGGCCCGACGACGTGCCGGCGCGTCTCGAGCTGGCGGAGATCCTCTACTCGACCGGCGATTACCACGGCGCCATGCGGCAGCTCGACGCCGCGCAGCACTACCAGGGCGGGATGGAACCTCAAGAAATCGCGCAGCTCCACCTGAACCGCGGGCTCGTGCAGCTGCGCGGCCTCGACGAGCCGGGCCACGCGCTGTGGAACCTCGAGCAGGCCCTGGCAATCGCCCCCGACCACGTGCAGGCCCCGGCCATCCGCGCCGAGGTCGAGGGACTCAAGAGGCGCGGGGTGGAGCCGGTCGAGGACATCGTGACGGCGCCGCCGGCCGGGGGCCCGCCTCGCGGCATGCCGCCTGAAGGAACCCCGCCGGGAACTCCTGTCCCTGGCGCACCGCCGCCGGGTGCAACGCCTGCCGGCGCTCCTGGCCCCGGCACGCCTTCGCCCGCCGCCGCTCCGGGCGGGTCGCCCGGAGCCTAGCGCTTCGCGGACGCCGGGGTGAGGTCTCGGAGCGCCCTCTCGGCGGCGTGCTGCTCCGCTTCCTTCTTGGTCCCGCCTTTTCCGTGCGCCAGGACCTCGCCGTCCACCAGGAGATCGACGTGGAAGACGGGGCGGTGCGGCGGCCCCTCGGTCTTGCCCACCCGGTAGCGCGGGGTCGGACGTCCGGTCGCCTGCAGTTCTTCCTGGAGGCGGGTCTTGGGATCGCGGCGCTCGACTTCGTCCTGGTTGAGCGCACGCAGCCGGCCGCCGAGGACGCGCTCGACCACCTGGCGCGCCGCTTTCTCTCCCGCGTCCAGGTGCACCGCGGCAAGGATCGCTTCGAAGGCGTCGGCGAGCATCGACTCGTTCGCCTGCAGGCGCGATTTCGCCGCCGACTTCCCCACCTGGACGCAGTCGGCCAGCCCGAGGTCGCGCGCCGCGGCGGCGAGGCTCGGACGGCTGACGAGGTACGCCTTGAGCTTGGAGAGGCCGCCTTCGTCCAGGTCGGGGTGACGCGTGAAGAGCGCCTCCGCCACCAGGAAACCCAGGAGCGCGTCGCCGAGGAACTCGAGCCCTTCGTTGTCGGCGAGGCCGGCCTGCTCGCGGGCGCGCGACGAATGGGTCAGCGCGCGCTCCAGCAGCCGGCGATCGCGGAAGGCGTGGCCGAGCCGCGCTTCGAGCTGGTCGACGGGGCCGGCGTCACCCGCCATTCGATGGCGGCGGTATCGAGCCCGGGGCAGCAGCGCCCGGTGCGGGTGCGGCCGATCCCGGCGGGGGGACGATGGTGTCGGAAGCGGGGCCCGGGGCCGGGCTGCCCGCGCCGGAGCCGGTCGAGTCCGGGACGTCCTCGCGACCGCCGGCGGCCGGGCTGGAGTGCGCCGATGCGTAGGCCTGGATTCTCTCCGACAGCCGGGTCGCCTTCTGGCGCTCCTGGAAGCCCTCGAGGCGCGAGCCGCGACGCTCGAGGACCTCGGCCAGCTTCAGGTGCGCGTCCACTTCCACGCGGGTGAGCGTGTCCTGCGTGTACGCCCACTTCAGGTAGTCCTTGAGCGACTTCTCGGCTTCGCTGTCGCGCTTCAGGCGCGCCGCGGACAGGCCGACGAAGTAGTCCACCAGCGGGTAGGACTCGCGGCCGACCGAGATCGAGCGTGCCTGCTGCAGCTCGGTGATGGCCGGCTCGTAGCGGCCGACCTGGTAGAGGGCCCGCCCGTGGTTGTACAGGACGACCGCCGTGTCGCCGTGCGCCTTCGCCGCGCGCCCGAGGTAGCGCTCGGCGTCGAAGTAGTCGCGCGCGTCGAAGTGGAACATCCCGAGGCTGAAGAGCGCGTCGAGGTTGTCCGGCTCGAGGGCCAGGACCGCCTCCCATTCCTTGAGCGCCCCGTCCACGTCGCGCTGCTGGAGATACGCCTCCCCCGTGACCCAGCGGGCGCGCGCCATCTCGCCGAGCCCCTGCAGGTCCTTCGCGACGCTCAGCGCCCGGGTCGGATCGCCGGCGAGGCCCAGGTACGACTTGGCGACGCGGTAGAGCAGGGCCGCGCGGGTCTCGCGCACGGCGGGGTCCTGCACCGGCGCCAGCATGCCCTCGAGCCCCGCCCAGGCGCCGTCGACGCGTTCCGGCAGCCGGCTGCCGCGCTGCACCTGCAGGTCGCGCGCCGCCGCCACGGTCACGGCGCGGAGATCGTCGGGATTCGAGGGACCGTCACCGAGCACCTTGCGCAGTCCCTCCGCATCGAGACGCGCGGTCAGGACAATCTCGTCAGGACCGATCACTGTGGCCCGGGAGAGGTCGTCGGCGATGGCGGCGTTCCCCGCCACCGTCTTGCGGATCGCCTCCGGATCGATGCGCACGGTCGAGGGCGATCCGACCAGCAGGAGATCGTCCGGCGAGGTCTGGAAGACCAGCACCGAGGGGAAGGCCTTGAGGAAGGCGCGCATCCAGGCCGTGAGCAGGGGATCGGGCACGGCCCCGAGGGAGAAGCGCTGCGCCACGATGCCTTTCTCGGGAATCCGCGAGCGCAGCAGGGCATACCCCTCGTCGGTGATCAGGCCCGCCAGGTGCGGCAGCCAGGGGTCGGTGCCGGTCAGGACGATCACGTCGTACGTCGTCTTCTCGCTGCGCAGGCGGGCCACCGGGTCGTCGTGCACGATGCGCAGGCGCGGGTCGCCGCCGGGGTTGTTGGCGAGGGCCGCGAAGATCGGCGCCGCCTCGATCACCGCCGGCTCGCGCTCGATGACGCTCACCGCGCGCACCGGGTGCCGCAGCACCGAGCCCGCCGTCAGGCCGAGCGAGAAATCGATCACCAGCGCCCGATCGGCCGGGCCGTGGAGGAGCATGGGGATCTCCCCGGCCAGGATCTGGCTGCGCGCGTCGATGCCGGTGTTCCCCACCGCGCGGCCGTCGATGACCAGCGTCTCCGCTTCGATCGCCGGGGCCATGACCCTCTGCACCGTGTGCTCGACGGTCACGGTGGCGTGCCGGCCTTCGCGGTAGAACTCCGGCGGCGCGCCGCGCAGGCGCGACGCCAGCCAGCCGTCCGGGTCGTCGAAGCGGGCCGCCGCACCGACGCCGTAGCGATAGACGCCTCCCGCCGTGACCCGCGGGTCCCACGACGCCGGGAAGCCGCCGACCAGGACCATCGCCACGAGGATCCCGAGGGAGACCGATCCCTTCGTCGCCGGCTTCGCGAAGGGCACGCGTGCCAGCAGCGGCAGCAACGCGAAGAGCCCGAGGGCCGAAGCCAGGGCCAGACCCCTGCGCAGACCCATGCTCGGCACGAGCAGCTCCGCGCCCAGGAGCACGCCCAGGGCCGCGCCGGCAGCCAGGGGCGAAAGGATGCCGCCGGCATCGACGCCGCCTTCGCGGCGCAATCCGTCCGCGCGCTCACGGCCAGACGACGCCAGGCAGGCGATGGCGCCGCCGAACGCGATCGCGGCAGGAAGGATCAGCGCCAGCGCGGCGGCGACGCCCAGCATCCGTGCGGCCGATCCTCCGGCCGCCACGAGGCCGGCGCACCAGGTCGAAAGCCCCGGCACCAGGAACGCCGAGGCGTCAATGAGGAGCGCTGCCGCGGCCAGGAGCGCCACGGTCATCAGGAGCCGCCCCGGACGCGCCGCCAGGGGGATCAGGATGACGCCGGCGGCCAGTCCGAGCAGGGCGGTGGTGGCGACGACGAAGGCGTTGAGCTCGGTCGGCCCGGCCAGCAGGGCGATGGTCCGCTCCCAGCAGACGACCGCCGCACCGAGGGAGAGTCCTGCGACCAGGGCTGTGGACAGGGCTTCGGGCGGCCGGGCGAATGCCGGCTCCCCCTCCGGACGGCCGCTCCAGGCCAGAGCCGTTCCCAGGGCGCACAACAGGAGGCCGGCTCCGGCCGCGGCCTTGAGACCGAGCATGGGCAGGAGCACCGCGCCGCCGAAGGCGAGGCCGAGGCTGACCGCCGCGGCCGCGACCCCGGGCCGGAACCCCGTGGGCAGCTCGCCGGCTTCCCCGCCCCCCGAGGAGGCCGAGTACCTCAGGGCCGTCCCCGCCGCCACGGCCGCGGGCAGGAGCGCCGCCAGGATCAAGGAGCGCAGGAGGAAGGCCCCGACGACTGTCCCGCCCAGCAGGGGCCACAGGAGGTGCGCCAGGGGCGCCAGGACGAGCAGCAGGACGGGAGCGGCCACGAGCGCGACCAGGAGACGCAGGAGAACGGGTCCGGCGGCTCGCGGCCGGGCAGCGGCGCCCGCGGCGCAGCCGATCAGGAGGAACGCCACCGCGACCGAGGCGTAGGTGCTCCCCGCCTGGTCGAGGGCGACCCTCAGCCCCGCGGGGACGAGCGCCGCCGCGGCGACCAACCCCAGGAGCGCCCCTGCCAGCTCTTTCCAGCCGGCGGCGGATCGCGCGGCCGTCGGGCCTCCCTGGGGAGCCTCGACGGGTTCCCGGTCCACCACTTCCGCTTCCTCGTTCAAGCCTCTCCTCCTTCTGCGAGGCGCATCTTACCCGCGCGCCATGCGGGGGCGGCTAAAAAAAAGCCACCAGGCTCTCGGAGCCTGGTGGCTGGGTATGACGACTGCTGAGACGTGCCGATCGAACTAGCTGGTGATCGGGCCGCCACTCACACGGCACGAGTCATCCGCCTTGGAGCAGGCCGCGGCACGCGCCTCGATCTTCTCCGTGTGGATGATGGCCGGCTTCTCGTAGCTCTTCTTCATGGCGAAACTCTCCCTCCTGCAGGTTGGTTTTTACTTCACCGAAACCGACGCGCTGCGGACCGAAGTCCCGTCGCTCTTGACGGCCTCGACCGTGATCGAACGCTCGTTCTTCAGTGCGCCGCGGCCCACCTCGAAGGAGTACGAGTTGCTGCCGTTGCCCTTCGCAGCGATGAGGCCGGAGTTGAGCTTCGTGGAACCACCGTAAACGTTGAAGCCGACGATCAGCGACTCGTTCTCGGTGCCGAAGGAGACAGCGAGCTTGCCGGCGGCGAGCTCAGCCTTCTTGATGGCAACCTTGTCCGAAGCTGCCGCCGCGCCGCCGACGCGCATCCAGCCGGTGAGAGCGGAAGACTCGGCGGAAGCGGCGGCGCCGTCGCCGAAGAGGGTGCTGGAGCCGATGAAGGCGCAGGTGTTGTCGGTCGGAACGTTGACCGTGACGCACTTGCTGCCGCCCGGGCCCGCGGTCGCGGTCAGCGGAGTCCACTGAGCGCGACGGAGGTCAGGCGTGACGCCGCAAGCGCCGTTCCGGGTGTAGAGGTTGCCCGGAGCCTTCGTGGTCGCCGTGCCGGTGCCACCCTGGCAAGTTTGGAGAATGGGGCCGTTGGAGGTCGGATCGCAGTCGTCGTACACCGGAGCAGCGGCCTGCTGGACGCAGACCGTGTTCGCCTGCAGCCCGGCGGTGTTGGAGACGAGCGTGAGGCCGTTGTTCTGGCTGCACGTCATCGGCGAGCCGTCCTGGTTGGCCGCAGCCTCGACGAGGTAGTAGCCGAAGTCCACGGAGAAGCCGATCGACGCGATCAGCGACGAGCCGTCGTTCGCGACCACCTGGATGATGTTGCGCGCCGTGCCGGGCACACCGCCGGCGTTCGGGCAGGCCGTGCCGTTGCTGAGGTTGATTCCCCCCCAGTCGTACTGGATGGTGACGTTGCCGTCACCAGGGGTCCCCGCCTCGGGCAGGCAATCGAGCCCCTGCTCCGTCAGAAAGCCGGTGCCGAAACTCTCGCAGACGAAATCGATCTTCTGGTCCGTCCCGGCGGCTGCGGTCGTGCTGTTGCTGTTCAACGTCGCGTCCGAGCCGAGCACGTAGATGTACCCGTCCACGGGCGCCGAGTCAGGGCAGCTTGCGAAGAACCCACCCAGACCATGCTGCACCGGCAGTGAGTTGGGACACGTCGCCCCCGCCGGCTGCGGCAGCGCCAGGGCGATGACCGCCAGGGCGCCCAGCGTCAGAATCCTCGAGACCTTCTTCATGGTTTGCTCTCCCTCCTCCTCAGTTTGCTCGTCTTGCTAGTCGTGATGACGACGATTAGAAGTGGGCCGGAATGAACGACAGCGGCCCGTTCGGCTCACGGATGGCAACCGCCTCGCCAAGGACCAGGCTCAGCGTCCCCGCCCCGGCCGTCCCGCAGGTGACAGTGGTGGTGACGCCAGTGGAGGCATTCAGGCGCGCGATGGTAGCACGGAGCGTTCCGGCCGAGGTCAGCCCGGACGACAGGCAGAGGTCGGCGGCGGTCACGGCCGTGGTGTGGTAGGGAACCGAGAACCACAGCGTGCCGATGGCGCCGGTTCCGGCGTCCGGGACGGTGATCGACTGGGACGGGTTGTGCGAGCCGACGATGATGATCGAGGTCGTCCCGACGACGGTGGTCGGACGGCGGATGCGGAGGCCGCGGCCGGCGACGATGGCGCGGCCGTTGGCGCCGGCGGTGCCGCAGGTGACGGTGGTCGTGACGCCGGTCACCGGGTCGATGTCGGCGACGGTGTCACGCAGCGTGCCGCTGGTGATGAGGCCAGTCTGGGCGCAGAAGGCCCCGACGTTGCCGTACGGGTTGAAGTACGGAACCGAGGTCCAGTTGGCGCCGATCTGACCGGCACCGCTCTGGGCGAGCGGCTTGTTCATCTTGAAGCCGGTGTTGGACGCGGTCACCACACCGCCCGCGATCACCATCGCGGCAGCGACGAGAACCACCGCCAGTGTGAAATGCGATTTCGACTTGAGCATTTTCATGGCCTCCCTGTATCCCCTTGAGTTTTCGACCTACACCCACCCTAGAAGGCCGGCGAGGTTGTCGGCAACCTGCCGGTATGTACGCCCAAACTCCACTATGTCAAGCACGAAAGAGCGGCGCTGCTACTCAACTCTGTAATAGGTGATGGCCGGGGATTCGGTGTCCCGGTCAACCCATTCATGACCCTTGACGACCTGCGCGGCACCCGTTCCCAGGAGCCGCGGGTCAGTCGTCTTGAAGACCTTGTACGTCCGGTTGTGCCCATTGCTCCAGGCGACCCTGAGGCCGTCCTTCTCCAGGCGCATGTCCAGCTTCTCGGGCCCCTGGGCCTGCTGGGGCGCCACATTGCCGTGGCTCAGGACGAAGGGGGCGGCGATCACCACCATGAGCAGCATGGCCGGGACGGCGGCGCTCCAGCCGTGCACGGGCAGAGGCGGCGCCAGGCGGCGCCACCAGGGAGCACGCACGGCCTCTTCGGCGGCCCGGGTGGAAATCCGCGTCACGACTCCCGGGGCCAGCACATCGTTGACCTCGAGAAGCGAGCGGACGTCCGAGATAACGGATTCGATTTCAACGACTTCGGCAGCGCAGGCGGCGCAGGCGGCCAGGTGGGCCTCGACCGCCTCACGGCGGGAGACCCCGAGGTCGTCCGAGACGGCCAGCGGCAGGTCCTGTCGAAACCGGGTGCAGTCGCTCATGGTGCCCTATACCACCCCGCCCCGGGTCGCGTTCAAGCCGGGCCGGGATCCCGGGCCGGAAAAGTGTTCCCGGGGCCTTACTGGCAGCCCCCGGAGCTGGGAAAGCCCGGCTTGCCGGTATTCGAGGTCGAGTAGTTGCCGGCGACCCCACCGGCCACCGACCGAATCGCGTAGAACCACGCCTGCCCCACGGGAGGTGTCACCGGGTCCGGGAAGTTGGCGGTATCGGTATCGGGGATGTCGTTGGCGATGCAGGTCACCGGCCCCAGGTTCACGGTCGTCGCCGTCTGGGTGATGCTCCCCACGTTCCCGCGGATGACGTCGTACACGGCGCCCGGGACGATCCCCCAGCGCAGGTACGTCGACTGATGCCCGATGACGATGGCGCTCGCCAGCGGGTCGCCGAGAATGGACTGGTTCAGGAGGATGGTCACCGACTCGGTGTAGTTGTCGGCGACGGCCAGGTCCGGTTTCCCGTCGGCGTTGAAGTCGCCGGCGGCCACCGCCAGCGGCAGGTCGCGAGTGCCGAAGTCCCCCGCCTTGGTGAAGTTGCCGAACCCGTCGCCGAGCAGGAAGGAGACGTCGTTGCCGTTGGCATTGACCACGGCGCAATCCAGCTTGCCATCGTTGTTGAGGTCGGCCACCGCCACCGCGTTCGGAGACTCCCCCGCCACGCTCTCGATCGACGGGAACGTGAACACCCCGCCGCCGTCGCCCAGCAGCGCGCTGACCGTGCCCGACGCCGAATTGGCGACCACGAGATCCTGGTAGCCGTCGTTGTTCAGGTCGCCGCGCGCCATCTCGCGCGGACCGTTGCCGGTCGGGAAGGACGAGGGGATGTCGCCGAAGCCGCCGAAGCCGTCGGAGAAGCCGATGTCCACCCAGTTGTTCGTCTGCGACGTGAAGGCGATGTCGGCCAGCGCATCGAAGTTGTACTGGCCGATCGCCACCCCCTGCGGATCGGCATCCACGAGCGTGCAGAGGGTCGGACCGAAGGCGCTGCCTCCCACGCCGCCCGTGCCGCGCTTGGTGCACACGTGGTAGGAGATCTCGCAGACGAAGGCCACGTCCACCTTGCCGTCGCCGTTGATGTCTCCCGCCGAGATCGCCACCGGGCTGCTGCAGGGCGACGTCGAGATGCCGTTGGTGGCGGTCAGGGTCCCCGAGCCGTTGTTCTGCAGGACCGACATGGTGTTGGTGCCGGTCACGACGGCGAGGTCGGGCCAGGTGTCGTTGTTGGTGTCGAGCGCCACCAGCGCCTCGGGGGCGCTCAGGTTGCCGGTGCTGATGTTCACCGGCGCGAGGAAGGTGCCCCCGCCGTTGCCCCGGGCGGTGATCACCCGGTCGTTCGCCTCGTCGGTCGTGGCGATGTCGGGCTTGCCGTCCTTGTTGAAGTCGGCGACCACGACCGAGGTCGGGAACGAGCCGGTGCCGAGCGCCACCTTGTCGGCGATGATGAAGGCGCCGTTGGCGGTGGTCTCGAGAATCGACAGCGAGTTGCCGGTCAGGTTGCCGGTGACGACGTCGAGATTGCCGTCCTTGTTGAAGTCGGCGCTGGTCAGGACCGTGGGCACGGGGCCGGTCGAAACCACCGTCGGCGCCGACCAGGTCGTGCCGCTGCCGTTCCCGGTCAGAACCGCCAGCTCTCCGGTGCCGGACACGTACGACTGCGCCACCAGGAGATCCAGAAAGCCATCTTTATTGATGTCGTCCACCCGGATCGCCCGCGGCCCGAAGCCGGTCGAGAGGCTGGTCGGAGCGTTGAAGCCGCCGCTGCCGTTGGCGATGTAGACCTTCACCGCATCGGCGCCCCGCGCCGCCACGATGAGGTCGGGCCTGGTGTCCCCGTTCAGGTCGGCGGCCGTGGCGGACGCCGGCAGGCTGCCCGCGGCGAGGGTCAGGGTCAGGTTCAGGGTGAACCCTCCGGTTCCGTTCCCACGCCAGATCTGCACGTTGTTGGAATCGGTGTTGACCACGGCCAGGTCGAGGATGTTGTCGGCATTGAAGTCGGCCGCCAGGATGGCGTTCGGCGTCAGCCCGACGTTGATGGTCGTCAGGTTGCCGAAGGTCCCGGTGCCGGTGCCGCGCAGGATCGAGATGGTGTCGTTGTTCGTGTTGGCGGTGGCGATGTCGATGTGCGTGTCGTTGTTCCAGTCCCCGACCGCGAGTCCGAAGGGACCGGCGCCGACGGCCGAGCCGATCTTGGCGCCGAAGACGCCGTGGCCGTTGCCGAGATTGACCGTGACGTTCTGGGTCAGGAAGTTCGAGGCCACCACGTCGGGGAAGCCGTCGTGGTTGACGTCGATGAAGGCGAGGGCCGTCGGCTTCGAGCCGGCCACGAGCGTGCTGGTGCGCCGGAAGGTGCCGTCCCCGAATCCCTTCAACAGGCTGACGTAGTCCGACAGCTCGTCCGCGCTCATCAGGTCCAGGACGCCGTCGCCGTCGAAATCGACCGAGAGAATCGACACCGGGTGGTCCCCGACGTAGTAGTCGCGCCGGGACTTCATGTCGTATTGGGCGAAGGCGAGCGGAGAGACGAGGACGGACAGGAGCACCGCGGCGATCGCGGTGACGCTCCCCTGCAGACGGCGGCGCGGAAACTGGCGGCGCGTTCCGGACTTCTCAGAGCACATGCGGCGACGAGACGAGCGAACGAAAGTGCCGAGCCAGACGGAACGGAAACTCAACGACCACTGCGACGGCCACTTCGACTGCCACTGCATTTCAGAACCGAACCCCGGTTCCACCCGGCCGCGAGGCCGAATGGAACCGGGGTCGGAATCCGAAATCAACGACTCAGACTAGCGGCTCACCGGGTACGACTCGACCGTCGACTGACGGACGAGCTCGATGAAGAAGCTCTGGCCGCTCTTGTGCTTCGGAACGATGAGGGAGTAGGACCCGGAGCGACCGTCGCCGCAGGCCGTGCAGGCGATGACGGCGGCGTTCAGCTGGATCCGCTGGCCCTTCACGTAGCGCACGACGTTGAAGCCGACCACGTCCACCTCGGTCGTCGTCTGCCAGGTGATGAGACCCGAGCCCTTGCCGGCCGGCGAGTGGAAGTCGATGTGCGCGTTCACGACCTGCTGCACGCACGCGCCCGGATCCTGGTTCGGGTTCGGGATGTTCGGACAGGTGTCGCACACGTCCCCGAAGCCGTCCCCGTCCGCATCGGACTGGCCGGCGTTCGGAATGTTCGCGCAGTTGTCGCAGGCGTTGCCGAGACCATCGGCATCGCTGTCGGCCTGGTTGTTGTTCGACGCCGCCGGGCAGTTGTCGCAGAGGTTGCCGACGCCGTCGCCGTCGCCGTCCGCCTGGTTCGAGTTGGCGATCATGGCGCAGTTGTCGCACGCGTCGCCGAAGCCGTCCACGTCGCTGTCGATGCCGCTGTCCGACGTGGTCGGGCAGTTGTCGCAGGCATCACCGCGACCGTCGCCGTCCGAGTCGATCTGGTTGGCGTTGGCGAGGTTCGGGCAGTTGTCGCAGGCATCGCCGCGACCGTCGCTGTCCGTGTCTTCCTGGCCGTTGTTGACGGTGGTCGGGCAGTTGTCGCAGGCATCACCGCGGCTGTCGCCATCGGCGTTGGCCTGGTTGGCGTTCGACACGCCCGGGCAGTTGTCGACAGGGTCGGACACGCCGTCGCCGTCGGTGTCCACCGTGCTGACGCTGGAGTGCGAGGAGACGTGGCCGCTGGCCGTGCCATTCACCTGGAGGCCGAGGGCCAGGTAGGTGCAGTTCGTGCCGGTCGTGTCGAACGGCACGGTCGCGCCGCCGCTCGTGCCGGCGAAGCTGCCGATCGGCGAGCCCCAGGCGCCGACGGCGCTGGTGGTCGGCTGGCTGGCGCACGGTCCGACGATGGAATAGAGGTTGTAGCCCTGGATCAGGCCCGGGCGCGAACCGCCGCCCGAGGGGAACGCGGGGCAGGTTCCGGCGGCGTTGAGGGCGCAGTCATCGTATGCGACCGCCGCATCCCAGGAGAGGGACACGTTCGCCGTGCCGTTGCCGTTGTTGACGATGGTGTTGACCTTGGGCGACGGGATGCTCGCGGCGCCGAGGGCGCTGCCGTTGCCGGAGACCGGGTCGAAGCCCGGCTGGGCGACGTCCAGGACATACTGCAGCAGGACACCGGACCAACCCACCGCCTCCACCACGTACTTTCCGGCGTGGGCCGCGGTCCCTTCACCCGTGCCCGACGTCGCGACGACGACGATCGGGCTGGATCCGTCCGGATCGCCGGAGGTCACGGGGCAGCCGGCGATGCCGGGGTTGCTCCAGTTGCCGTTGATCGTCACGAAGCCGTCGCCGGCTCCGCCCGCCTCGGGCTGGCAGAAGTCGAACCCGGGGGTCGACGCCGCCGTGCAGATGAACGGACTGGTGCCGGCGTTGATCGCGGGAGAGCCGATCTTCGACGTGGAACCGGCCACCGAGGCTTCCGGCAACCCGGTCAGGAAGCCACCCAGCTGATGTCCGAAGGGCGCGGAATCCGGACACGACTGCGCCATGACTGCCGGCGCCGCCGCGAAGGCGACCAGCACAGCCGCCACGGCCACCATGGTTTTAAGGAACGTCTTCATCAGATTCCCCCCTCCTGAAGAGTGGTTGGTTCCCTCTGCATCTCTCGACTGTTGAACTCTCGGCCTGCTGACCCTGTGTTCGGCGATGTCCCGGCCCTGCGTCATCCGCTTATGAGGCCAGGACATAGATCACAGCCCTGCGCGAATGACCTCTAGATACCCCGATTTACGGCATTGTCAAGAAAAAACACTCGGCTGAACTCTGGCGGATTCTATCGCGGTGATGACGATTTCGTTCAACGTTTCCGGCTCAAAATCCGTTCCCGCAGCTTCTGTCGGGCGGACATGCAATGCCGGCGCACGGTGATGGTGGACAACCGCAGGATGGTGCCGATCTCGTCCGTGGGCACTTCCTGCAGGTCCCTCAGCACAAAGACGATGCGTTCCTGGCGGGTCAGCCCGGCGAGGCACTCCTGCACCCGTCCCGCCAGCTGCCGCTCCTCGACCCGGGCCTGCACCGACCCTCCGGCGGACCGGTCAAGGAGCTGCGGCTGGATGGCCGGGTCGTCGATGGAAACCCCCGCGTGGCGCCGGTTCCGGCCCATCTGGTGGTACACGGAATGGATCGCGATGCGATAAAGCCATTTGAAGAAAATGCGTCCGGATTCGAACCGGGCGATGTGCTTGAACACCCGCACGAAGGCGTCCTGGCAGGCGTCCATGGCGTCGTCCCGCGACAGTCCCATGTGGATGCCGAGGGCGATGATGCGGCTCTCGTAGGTGCGCATCAGGTCCGCGAAGGCGTCCGGGTCCCCCGCCTTGGCGCGGTCGACCAGCAGGGTGATGGCCGGATCCTCGCTCGCCCCCTGGGACCCGGCGTCGGCAACGTCCGGCGCGGCCGGGTCGCCGGCGGACGGTGCGGCCAGGGCATCCAGGGCGAGGGTCTCGGGGGTGTCCATGTCGTCGCGCCTCAGAAGGGGCTGAGGTTGCCGCGGTTGTCCACCGCCAGCACGCTGATGAACTTCGTTCCCGCCGGCAGCGACACGAGATCGACCGACGTGGCCGTGACGTTGTCCAGGAAGAGGGTGGACGGGCCGAGCCCGGCGCGCGACACCGGCGCCGAGGTGACGTGCACCTGGTAATGATGGATGAGCGTCGGGAGCCCCTGCACGTCGGTGGTCACCGGCAGCCAGGAGAGGTGCACGGGTGCACCGCCCGGCATGGTCACGTCGAGGCTGCCGACGCCGTTCGGCAGGTCGCGGCCGGCCCCCGAGACAAGTCCGGTGGAGTCGACGGCGGTGACGATGTAATAGGCGTCCCCGGCCAGGGTGTAGCCGCCGGTGTGCGTGAAGGTCGCCGTCGCGCCGCTGTTGATCACCGCGAAGGGAGCGGCCGGGTTGATGGTGAAGCCCGGGGTGGTGCCGCGGTAGACCCGGTACCCGACCACGTTGGTGGGACGGCCGTAGATGTCGAGCGTCGGCCTGGTCCAGGTGAGCACCAGGTCCGAGCCGGAGCGATTGACGGTCAGGTCGTCGATGGCGCGCGGCGGCGCGATCCCCTCGAACAGGTGCGGGACCTCGGACTGCTCCCCCGTGCGGGCGCTCTCGATGTCGGACGTGTTGGTGGCCGTGAGGCTCACGTAATAGCGCGTCCCGGTCTGCAGTCCGAAGAGCGAAAGCCCGGTGGCCGTCGCGGCCGCCGTCACCGTGCTGGTCGGCGACCCGGGCGTGATGCCGTAGCGTACCGTATACCTCTTGATGTCGGTCTCGGGATTCTTCGTCCAGGAGACGTCGAGCCGTCCCCCGGTGCCGGCGTCTCTCACGAACAACCCGGTCGGGATGCCGGGCGGATTCGGGTTGATCGGCCGCGCCGTGACGCAGTCCGGGCCCGCATCGCAGCCGGTGTTGAAGTTGGAGTTCGCCCCCTCGTACCCCTCGGCGTCCACCGACACCGCGAAGTAGTAATAGCGGCTGGCGTTCATGACGGTGGAGTCGACGCAGGAATTCGCTCCCGCCGGCGTGCAGGCAATCGCCGTGGAGGCGGCGCCCGGCGTGCCGGTGGCGCGGTACAGCCGGGTCGAAGCGGCGGGCGCTCCAGGAGGCGTCCACGACAGGGTCACCTGGCCGTTCCCCGCCTGCGCCTGCAGACCGGTCGGCGGCGCCGGAGCCGGGGTGGCGAGGTGGCTCGCCGGATCGCCGAGGAACGTGTAGCCCTGCAGGTCCACGATCGATCCCTGCTGCCACAGGGCGGTCCGCATCGGCAGCGCGGCGTCCCCGAGCACCGTCTCGCGGTCGGGTCCGAACAGCGACAGGAAGGTGTCGTCCGAGACCACGGAACCCACGAAGGCGTTCGACAGGCCGCTGGGCGCGAGCGCGGCGATGGCGCCGCCGGCGGGGTTGTTCACCATTCCCTCGGCCAGCGAGCCGCTGCCGACCAGGTAATGGAAGCCTCCGGAGAGGCAGTTGACGTTCACCATGAACGGCAGGCGCAGGCCGTTGCTCAGCGCCAATGCGTCGCTCGTGGTGAAGAACGGGTCGAGCCCCCACTGCTCGAAGTTGCCGTGGCCCACGAAGGTGAGCACCGTGGCCCCCGCGTTCAGCTCGGACAGCAGCGTGGTCTTGAAGCCGGCGGCGTCGGCCGCGTTCCACGGCGGGTTGTCGAAGTAGAGCTGCGGGGACGGATGGCTGTACGGCGCCTGCGCGAAGAAATCCGCGGTGAGCTCGTTGTTCACCGCCTCGAAGTCGTTCGACTCGCCGATGAACTTCCCGTCGCCGGCGGTGAGGACGGCGTGCCCTTTCCACGTCCCGGCCGGCGGCGTGGTCTCGAACTGCCGGATCTTGTCGAACACCGCGGCCGAGGCGGCGGCGCTGCGCGTCGAGATGCGTCCCAGGAGCAGGTCGGGGATCTGGTCCGGACCCGAGACCGAAGCCAGGTAGTTGTCGCTGCTGTAGTAGCCGATGATGCTCGCCGCCTGGAACAGGATCGGCGTCGGCACCTGGTCCACCCAGTCGGCCCGCTGCATGACGTTCTTGAAGTCGGGCGTGGCGTCCCCGACCAGCAGCACGTACGACGGCGGCGCCTCCAGCCCCGACGCGCCGCGCCAGTTGGCGAAGGCGTAGGCGAGGAAGCTGCGCACGGCGTTGGCGTCGCGGCGCCCGAAGGAGAACTCGTCGTCGATCTGGTCGATGAAGACGACGCGGGAATGGAGTCCCTGCGTCGCGAGGCGATGGCCCAGGAGCAGGTCGAGCGATCCTCCGGGGGACGGATCGATCGTCTGCGTCGAGCCGATGACGATGAAGTCGGCCTGCTGCCCGGCCACCTTGAGGATCGGGTCCGCCGCCTGGGTCATCGCATCGGGCAGGAGGGCTCCGGCCGGCCCGACGACGGCGAAGGTGCGGGTCGCGGGGGCCGATGCGTCTGCGGCCGCCTCGAAGGTCCACGCGGACGTCGGCGCGCCGGACGGGGTGGCGCCGGTCAGGGCGACCGTGTCGGCTTCGTTGTTCCCCGCCACCGGCCGGCCGACCTCGAGGATGCGCGGGGCGGTGGCGCCGAGCCCGCCGACCAGGTAACGGGCGTTCTGGTTCGGGACCGTGAAGACCAGCACGTCGCCCGTCGCCGTGAAGGTGCGCCGGTACTTCACCTTGAACCAGTCGGGATACTGGCGGTCCACGCTGATGCTGGCGTCGGTCACGGCCAGCGCATGAATCGTGACCGGGTTGCTCACCGACGCGCGCGGCACCGGGAAGGTGTTCTCGTTCATCGTCTCGTCGTCCCAGGTGTAGTCCGAGGCGTTGACGGTGTCGGTGTTGAGCCAGACCCGGGTGTGGTGATCCGGCGCCACGGCCAGGGCGGAGCCGCCGCGCAGCCGCGCCGTCACCGTGACCGGGACGGCGGCGGGCGCCAGCCCGGGCAGCGCCAGCGACAGGTCCCGCTGCTGCTGGGCGCTGCCGGCGAGGAGCGACGGGATCGAGAAGTAGGGATCCTCCGCGCCGAGCGGGATGAAGATGTTGTTCTCCTCCCAGGTGGCGGTGTCCTCGAAGTCGGCGGCCTGCGCGAAACCGGAGACCGGGGCGCCCGAGGTGGACGGAACGCGCTTGTGGCCGCCCTGGTTCGTCCCGGTCGTCAGCCAGTACACCTGGGTGTCGGTGAAGTCGTTCGCCTCGTAAACCGCCGGGTTGGCCACGCCCATGTCGAAGTTGAGCGTCGTCGCCGGCTCGGTTTTGGGCAGACCGAAGAACTCCAGGGTGTCGCCCGAGCCGAAGACCCCGTCCGCTTCACCCGATCCGCCCGCGGCGTTCAGGATGGAGATCGGCACCTCGACGCCGTCCACCTCGAGCCCCCACGTGCGCGGGTCGGTGGCGAGGAGCGCGGGGGCGTGGGAATTGAGGTAAGCGAGATCGAGGCGGTAGAGCCCGCGTTTGGACACGGAGATCTTGAACCTCGGACCCGACGCGGCGGCGGCCGTCGTCACCGCTTCGGTCGAAGCCGACGTCGTGCCGAGCGGAACGGAGAGGCTCGCGTCGCGCAAAGTGACGCCCTGCTCACCCTTTCGCGGTCCGCGCCGCTGGTTGCGGAAGAACCGTCCCTGCTCGTAGTTGATGAAGGTGGACCGGTAGCCGGCCTCGAAGTGCGGGTCGGCCGGCGGCGCGGCGGTCAGCCCCTGCCCGGCGGGCAGGTCGAAGGTGACGACCGCCTCGATGTTCCCGTACAGGCGCGCCTCGCGCCGGACCGGGTTGTACTGCAGCGGTGTCCAGAGGACTTCCACGAACGCCTGGTCGCGCAGCGCCCCGACGCGGCCGAGATGCAGGGGGGCATCCGGCTGGAACACGTCGGCGCCGTAGACCTTCGTGGAGCGCGCGAAGTCCTGGGAGACCTGTCCCCGGCCGCGGCGATTGCCTCCCGGGGGCGTCTGGCCATCGCCCGGGTCGAACCCTTCGCGATCGGAGAGGCGCGGCGTCGGCACCGGCGGCACGTCGAACCCGGTGAGGGTGCGTGAATCGGCGCGCACGATCGTCAGGCTCGGCACGGCCCCCTCGGGGATCGCCACCATGAGGATGCGCACCGGCAGCGCCGGCTCGCCCGGCCGGCTGGTGGTGCCGAAGCCGTCGAGGGCCGGCACCACGCCGCCCTCCGTCCCGCGGAAGCGCAGCTCGGGCGTGCCGAGGCTCAACGGAACCGACTGGCTCGCGGGCGCACCGTGCCCGGGGACGACGAGGCAGAGCAGGAGTCCGCCGAAAACGAGCGGACGGAGAATCGGGGAGCTCATGGGGACCCGGACGTCAGCCGGAGATCAGCACCTTCTTTCCCTTGCACACCACTCGAGCGGCCTCTTCCCCGCTCACATTCCGCACTTGGTGAGGACCCCCCCGGTCTCCTCGGCGGAATGGCCGGTCTTCTCTTTCCAGGCGGCGTAGGCTTTGGCCCGGAACTCGGCGTTGCGGGCGATCTGCGGGTAGATCGCCTTCGGGTCTCCGAGCTGCACGTCGGCGACGCCCATGCAGAAGCCGCACTGGTCGCCGTTCTTCGCCACCTTCAAGGTCTGCTGCGCCACCTCGACCGCCTCGCGCCGCACCTGGATCAGGACCGGCGAGGTGCGCCACATGTCGCGGAGGTTCGCGAGCTCGCGGATGTTCCCCGCCTTGCGCCGCAGCTGCACGCACGGATAGATGTTGCCGTACGGGTCGATGGCGAGACCGGAGCGGCCGGTGCCGCAGACCGCCTCCCCCGGTGCATCGACGCGCGGCAGCGGGATCTCCTCCTTGCGGGCGGTCCTGTACTCGTCGTCGGACCAGAACTTCTGCAGGAAATCGTCGCTGGACATCAGCGACACCGGATCCTTGTCGCCGTCGTCGCGCGGCGTGATCACCGTGTCGAACTGGATGCGCGCGCCCAGCTCGCTCGCGAGGCGCTCCATGTCGAGCACCTCCCACTGGTTGTCCTTGGTCACCGGGCACTTGAGGTTGACCTTGATGCCCTCGGCCCGGAGGTAGCCGACGCCCGCCAGCAGCTTCTTCAGCGAGCCGGGGACGCAGGTGAGCTTGTCGTGGGTCTCGGGCTTCGCCCCGTGGATGCTGATCTCCATCTCCAGCGGGTTGGCGATCGCCTTGATCTTCTTCGCCATCGGCTCGTCGATGAGGTAGCCGTTGGTGTAGATGCGCAGGGCGAAGCCGAGCCGGCGCGCCTCGGCGGCGATCTCGAAGAAGTCCTTGCGGACGAGCGGCTCCCCGCCCGTGAGCGTCAGGTACAGGACGTTGAAGTCGGCCAGCTTGCGCATCGCGTCGAACACCTCGGCGGTGTTCATCTCCTTCTGGCCGGTCGGGCAGTTGTAGCAGAAGGAGCAGGCGTGGTTGCAGACGAAGGTCAGCTCGAACAGCGCCGACATCGGCACGGCGTTGTTCCAGTTCTTGATGGTCAGTTTCTCGAGTGCGTTCGGCATGTCAGCTCACCATTCCTTGCGTCTTCAGATCGGTGACGAAGGCCTGCAAATCCCCGAGCGCCTTCTCGCGCGTGATGTCGTACTCCGCCAGGATGCCGTCGAGAATCTCCGCCAGGGTGCGCCGCCCGTCGATCCGCTCCCAGATCGCGCTGCCGATCTCGTTCAGCACGCTCACCTGGGCGCGCGACGGCAGGACGATGGTCGCCTGCCCGTCGTAGGTGCGGTGGGCGGCGTCGGGGCTCTTGGTGAGAACGGTGGTCAGGTCCATGCGTCAGCGCTCCTCGATCACGTCCCAGAATGCGTCGTCCTTGCGGAAGTGCAACCGCCACAGCGGGGTCGTCGCCACCAGCCGCGCCGCGTTCTCGACCGCCGGCCGCGGATCGACGTCGCTGTCGAGCACGAACGGCAGCGAGGCCACCACGTCAGCCATAGCCGCGGCCCCGGTGACTCGTTCACGCCGGACTTCCTTCGACTGCACCAGCCGGTGCAGCCCGGCGATGGGGAAGGCCTCGTTGCTGTCCGGCACGTGGTGGTGCGCCATCCCGAACGGGATGCCCGCCGCCTGGAAGCCGTCCGCCGCGGGGACCAGCAGGGTCAGGTCGTCGCTCAGCACCAGGTCGCGCTGCGAGAAGCGCGTCACGGTGGTCTTGCCGCTGCCGGACGGGCCGAAGAAGACGTAGGCCCGGCCGCCGCGCACCACCGCGGCGCCGTGCAGCAGCATCCCGCCGCGCGCCTGGATGAACCCGGCCGTCATGGCCCGCAGGAAGTTCTCGGAGCCGCGCTCGAAGCGGGGCCCTTCCTCCTCGACCAGCGCCAGCTCGGCGGTGCGGCGATCGGGGGTGAAGGACCCGGCGAACTCGTACGACCACCAGCGCCGCGCCTCGGCGTCCCGCCGGGTGGGCATCCGGTAGACCTCGGTGCCGGCGTCCTGGAGCTTCAGGAACGACTCCCGGCCGGCGCGCGTCAGGCGCACGGACAGGTCGGCCGGGCCGGTCGCCTTCTCTTCGAGGAACGGGCGGTACTGGCCCAGGAGACGATCCCGCTGCCTCGACGAGAGTCCCTCGAGGGCGAAGCGCAGGGGGCCGACGCGCAGGGCGAGCGTCCCCTGCCCGAAGGCGGGGCGGTTTTCGGCGAACCAGCCCGAATCCGGGTTGAAATCGGCTCCGTCGGGACGGTCCTGTCCGCTCATCCTGTCGGCGACGGCGCCTCGGGACACGTGTGTGAGCAAGGTTTGGGTAGCCCTCGGCTGCTTCGAAACGGCCGAAATATACCGTGTTCCGGGGGGATCGTCCAAACGAATTTTTGTTACAAGTTGGGGATTAGGCGACGGTTAGCCCATGTCCGGCAAGGATTATTTCGATCCGGAGGCCGGGGACGACGCTGCGGGCGGCGCCGGGGGCGGGAGAGGCTCGAGGCCGATCATGGCCCGAAAACGGGGATTCCGGGCGAGCACACCGAGCCGCGAGTCGTGCTTCATCTCGGTGAAATCGTTCGCCCCGAGGCGAATCGCCTTCTCCAGGTGATCGAGCGCCTCGTCGGTCTTCCCCTGGTGGGCGAGGATGACCGCCCGGTCGAAGTCGGTGTCCTCGCTCAGGGGGTCCACCAACTCCATCAGATCCATGACCTTGAGGGCCCGGTCCTGGTCCTGCTTCTGTTCGTAGTAATGCGCCAGGTAATGGTAGGCGTTGATGCGGAACGGGTAGCGGCACTGGAGGAGCTCGAGGTTGTCCAGGATCGCGTCCCCCCACCGGTTCCGGATGCCGAGAAAGCCGATCCAGTCGAGGGCGCTGAAGTTGTCGGGGTCGGTTTCCAGCACCTGCGAGGCGTTCCGGGTCGAGCGACCGACGGCCCCGATGGCCTGGTCCAGGCCGGCGGTGAACATCGTGCCGTTCACCGCCACCTTGTCGGGGAGGCGCGGGTCGGGCCAGGAATCCTTCGCCACGCAGAACGGTGCGTCCGCCCACGGAACGCCGAACGCTTCGACCGCCTTCAGGATCTCCTGCTTCTTCGCCTCCGGCGGGTCGAAGCCGCCAAGTCGTCCCTGGCCCTGGGCCAGCAGCTTCTTCGTCCACTTCGGGGCCGGGTCTTTGAGCGGATGCTCCTCCTTCGGGTCGGCCGCCAGGTCGAACGACTCCGCGAAGGTTCCCTGGACCACCTTGTGATCACCGTCGATCAGGGCCCACAGGGGACTCCAGCCATACGCCTGGAGCGGCTGGACCGACTCGATCCCGATCGGCCTCCCGGCCCGGGGCGGTACGCCGGCCCTGGTCGCGCCGGAACCGGCCTTGGCGGCGCCGGAACGGCCCTTCCCCTCGGCAGGGGCCAGCAGCGAGGCGAAAGAGACGCCGTCGAAGGGCTTTGACGGAGCGGCGTCGACACCGGCCAGATCGAGCAGAGTCGGCGCGACATCGGTCAGGCTGACCGGCGTTGCGACCCTCGCGGCGCGTCCCTCCGCTCCCGGAACACCCGCGGCCAGAATCAGGAGCGGGACCCGGATCGTCGTCTCGTAGAGATAGATGCCGTGGCCGATCTCCTGGTGCTCCCCCATCGCCTCGCCGTGGGAACCCGCGATGACCAGGATCGATCGGTCCAGGAGCTTCTTCTCACGCAGGCGATCCACCAGCCCGGCGAGCTGCGGATCGAGCGAGGCCAGCTCCCCGCCGTACGCATCGTCCTTGTACTCGGCCTTGAACGGATCGGGCGCTTCGTAGTCGGCGTGCGGATCGTGGAAATTCAGGAACAGGAAGAGCGGCTTCCCCTCCGTCCGGCCGTCGAGGAGACGCATCGCCCGGTCCACGACGTCCGAGGCGCGCCGCTCCTTCGAGAGGCCTGCCATCATCTTGCGGATGCCCGGGATATCGTCGTCGTAGCGGTCGAAGCCGCGATTCAGGCGCGTGTCGGAGCCCAGCCGGTCGGTCCCCACGACCGCCAGGGTCTCGTAACCGCCCTGGCGCAGCCGATCGGCGAGAGTCACGACGCCGTCGGCGAGCCGCGCGCCGTCCCCGTCCATGTCGTGCCGCACGCCGTGGTGCACCGGGTCGAGCCCGGTCAGGAGGCTGGCGTTGCTCGGTGCCGTCGACGGGGAGGCGGCATACGACCGATCGAAGCGGACCGCCTTTTCGGCCAGCGCCTCGAGCTTCGGCATGACGTGCTGGCCGTCCGCCGGAGGAAAGAGCCGGTCGCCCCTCAGGCTGTCGATGGTGATGACGATGAGGTTGGGCCGCGCGCCCGCCGCAGTCGATGCACCCACTGCGCCCTCGCCCACCGCGGTCGTGGCCGGGGCAGCGGTGCCCGCGTCCGCACCGGCCTGCGAGACCAGCGCGATGAGGATGGAAACGATGGCGGCAATCCGCCACCCTGGGCGCCCCAGCTGCGGGCGCCCGAACGACCCGATCATTTCTCGATCACCTCGATGGGCCCCGACGCCTTGCTTGCGCCGGCGGGGAGGTGCGACGAGAAGAACTCGCGGATCGCCTGGTCGTACTTGGTCCGATCCTCGGCATACAGCCCGGTCAGCCCGGAACGCCTCAGCTCGAGCAGGTTCTTGTCTCCCTCGGCGCTTTCCGGAATCGCCTCGTAGATGCGCCGCTCCGCCTCGAACTGGTCCGGGACCTCGGACGCCGCGATGAGCAGCAGGTTCCGTCCGCCCAGGCCCGACAACTTCTTGTCGAGGGAGTACTGCCCGAGGCTGCAACGGAAGTAGGGACCGTACAGCAAACGGGCCGCCGGGACCAGTGATTGCGCCGCGGGAGGGATCATTTCGCGCAGGCGGCGGTCGGCCTCGGTGCTGACGTCGGGGTAGAGCCCGTCGAGCGCCAGCGCCGTCAGACTCGGCTCTTCGAGGGCCGCCAGCGCCAGGGCGTAGGCTCCCATCCCGACGCCCCACCCGCCGACCCGCGACTTGGCGAACTCGGGCTTGGACCGCAGCCAGTTGACCGCCGCGAGCACGTCGAGCCGCTCGTTCACGCCCAAGGTCGATCGGGCGACCCCGCTGTCCCCGTGCCGGCGGAAGTCGAGGAGCAGGAGCGGATAGCCCGACTTGTTGAGCGCCACGGCGGCGTTCAGAAGCTGCGAACGGGAGCCGCCGAGATCGTGGCAGAGGACGATCGGCGGTGCGCCGTGCTTCCCGTGCAGGTACCAGCCTGCGAGTGACACGCCGTCGGACGAAGTGAAAGCGGCGTCCTCGGTCTGCAGCAGCACCTCGGACGGGTCGGCCTTGCTGCGATCGGGATCCGGCTGGCTGGCGGCGTGGATCAATGCGAAGGCGCCGGCGACCGGCAATCCCACCACGATGATCAGGATGATGAGGATCCGCTTCAGCGCGGAACCGGAGGGGAGGGCCGCCATTCGGGGGCGGACTATACCACGCGCTCTCCGCCCTCGATCTCCGGCGGCGGGGCCCCGGCGAGCCGCTCGTGGATGCGCCGCGCGACCGGAGCACCCACGACCTTGGCGACCTCCTCGACCGGCGCCTCGCGCACGCCCGTAAGCGATCCGAAGCGCCGCAGGAGCTGCCGGGCCCGGCGCGGTCCCACGCCTTCGATCTCGGTCAGGGCGCTGCCGACGGTGCGCTTGCTGCGCACCTTGCGATGGAAGGTGACGGCGAAGCGGTGCGCCTCGTCGCGGATGCGCTGCACCAGGTGCAGGACCGGGGAGTCGTGCGGCAGCCGCACGGGACCTGTGCGGCCGTCGAGGAAGATCTCCTCCTCCCGTTTCGCGAGGGAGGCCACCTGCATGTGACCGAGGCCGAGGCGCTCGAGGACGGCCAGCGCCGACGACAGCTGCCCCTTGCCGCCGTCGATGAGGACGAGATCGGGCAGCGGCTTCCCCTCCTGGAGCAGGCGCGCGTAGCGCCGCCCGACCACTTCGGCCATCGAGGCGAAGTCGTCGTTGCCTTCGAGGTGTCGGATCTTGAAGCGGCGGTAGTCGGACCGCTTCGGCCGGCCCGCCTCCCAGACGACCAGCGATGCGACCTGGTCGGTCCCCTGGATGTGCGAGATGTCGAAGCACTCGATGCGGTGCGGCGGCTCGTCGAGGCCGAGCGCCTCCTGGAGGCCTTCGAGGATCTCGACGCCGTGGGTGTGCGGGGCGCGGAACATCGCCTCGAAGGAGAGGCGGGCGTTCTTCGCGACCGTGTCGAGCAGCGCCTTCTTCGGGCCGCGCTGCGGGACGAGGAACTGCACGCGCCCGCCGCGGCGGCTCTTCAGCCATTCCTCGAGCACCGGCTTCGACGCCGGATCATGCGGCAGCAGGATCGCCTCCGGCAGGTCGTCGGTCGCGGCGTAGTAGCGCTCCAGCACCGCGTCGAGGAAGAGACCGGGGTCGGGCTCCCCGCCTTCGAACGACAGCTCGCGCCTCGCCCGCACCTGGCCCTCGCGCATCTGGAAGATCTGCACCGACGCGAGCCCGCCTTCGCGCACGTAGGCGACGTAGTCCTGGCCTTCGAGCCCGACCGAGGAGATCGCCTGGCGCTCCGCCATGCGCTCGAGCATGCGGATGAGGTCGCGGTGCTGCGCCGCCGCCTCGAAGCGCTCGTCGGAGGCCGCCTCGGCCATCTTTCCCTTCAGGACCTTGAGGAGGTCACGGGTGCGCCCTTCGAGGAAGAGGCGCGCGTCGGCCACCGCCCGCGCGTACTCCTCGTCCGAGACCAGGCCGGCGCAGGGCCCCAGGCACTGGTTGAGCTGGAACAGCAGGCACGGCCGCGGCCTGGTGCCGTCCAGGTGCTCGTAGCAGGTGGCGACCTTGAAGTGCCGCGCCACCGTCTGGATCGAGCGCCGCGCGGTGGACGCGGGCAGGTAGGGGCCGAAGTAGGCGTTCTTGTCGAGCCGCGCCTGCCGGACCAGCACGAGCCGCGGGAAGCGCTCGGAGGTGGTCAGCTTCAGGTACGGGAAGTTCTTGTCGTCGCGCAGCCGGATGTTGTAGCGCGGCTGCTCCTCCTTGACGAGGTTGTTCTCGAGGATGAGCGCCTCGACGGGATTGCGCGTGACGATGTACTCGAGGTCCCAGATCTCCGAGACCAGCGCCCCGGTCTTCGCGGCCTCCGAGGTTCCCGCACCCGGCGCGGCCTGGAAATAGGAGCGCACCCGGTTCTTGAGCGACTTCGCCTTGCCAACGTAGAGGAGTCGCCCCTCCCGGTCGCGATAGAGATAGACCCCCGACGAGTCCGGAAGATCGGCCAGCTTCTGCCGCGCGGGTGGGATGTTCGGATCGGACATGGGTTGCCGCCTCTATTTTACCGGCGGGGTCAAGACGTTCAGGCCAAGGCGAGGACCAGCGCCTTCTTGAGGTAGCGGATGCGGTCGCGGAGCGCGGCCGCCTCCTCGAAGCGCAGCGCCTCGGCGGCGGCGTGCATCTCCTTGGTGAGGCCGGCGACCTCGGCTTCGATCTCGGCGGGGGTCTTCCCCTTCTCGGCCCCACCGTCGGCTTCGATCGGCACCTTGAGGTAGTCGGCCTCGTAGACGCTGCCGAACACCTCGTCGAGCGACTTGACGATGCTCTCCGGGGTGATGCCGTTGGCGTCGTTGTATTCCTGCTGGCGGGCGCGGCGCCGGTTGGTCTCGTCGATGCACGCCTGCATCGAGGCGGTCATCCGGTCGGCATACATGATGACCCGGCCGCGGACGTTGCGCGCCGCGCGGCCGACCGTCTGGATGAGCGAGCCGGCCGAGCGCAGGTAGCCCTCCTTGTCGGCATCGAGGATGCCGACCAGCGACACCTCCGGCAGGTCGAGGCCCTCGCGCAGCAGGTTGACCCCGACCAGCACGTCGAAATCGCCGCGGCGCAGCCCGCGCAGGATCTGCACGCGCTCGAGGGTCTCGATGTCGGAGTGCAGGTACTGCACCTTGAGCCCGATCTCGGTGTAGTAGCGGCTCAGCTCCTCCGCCATCCTCTTGGTGAGCGTGGTGATGAGCACGCGCTCGCCGCGCTCGACCACCTGGCGCACCTCGTGCAGCAGGTCGTCCACCTGGTGCCGCACGGGGCGCACGTCGATCACCGGGTCGATGAGCCCGGTCGGCCGGATGACCTGCTCGATGAACTCGCCGCCCGTCTGCTGCAGCTCATACGGCCCGGGCGTGGCGGAGACGTAGATGCGCTGCCCCGCCCTCTCTTCCCACTCCTCGAACTTGAGCGGGCGGTTGTCGACCGCCGACGGCAGCCGGAACCCGTAGGAGACCAGGTTCTCCTTGCGGGACCGGTCGCCGAAGTACATGCCGCGCACCTGGGGGATCGACACGTGGCTCTCGTCGATGAGGAAGAGGTGATCCTTCGGCAGGTAATCCAGCAGGTTGGGAGGCGGCTCTCCCGGCGCGCGGCCGGTCAGGTGGCGCGAGTAGTTCTCGATCCCCTGGCAGTAGCCGATCTCCTTGATCATCTCCAGGTCGAACATGGTGCGCTGGTGCAGGCGCTGCGCCTCGAGGAGCTTCTTCTCCGACTCGAGGACGGCGAGGCGATCCTTCAGCTCGGCCTTGATGTTGTCGATGGCCGTGAGCAGCCGATCGCGCGGCGTGACGTAGTGCGAGTTGGGGTAGATCGGGATGCGGTCGAGGCGCTTCATCACCGCGCCGCGCACCGGGTCGATGGCCGAGACCGTCTCGATGTCGTCACCGAACAGCTCGACGCGCACCGCGTACTCCTCGTACGAGGGAAAGATCTCGATGACGTCGCCGCGCACCCGGAACTTGCCGCGCTCGAGGTCGAACGGAGTGCGCTCGTACTGGATCTCCACCAGCTTGCGCAGCATGGCGTCGCGGTCGATCGCCTTGCCCGGCTCGAGCAGGACCATCATCCCGTGGTACGCCTCGGGCGACCCGAGGCCGTAGATGCACGACACCGACGCGACGATGATGACGTCGCGCCGCTCGAACAGCGATCGCGTCGCCGAGTGCCGCAGGCGATCGATCTCGTCGTTGATGGTCGCTTCCTTCTCGATGTAGGTGTCGGACTGCGGGATGTACGCCTCCGGCTGGTAGTAGTCGTAGTAGGAGACGAAGTACTCGACGGCGTTGTCCGGAAAGAAGCGCCGGAACTCCTGGTAGAGCTGCGCCGCCAGCGTCTTGTTGTGCGACAGGACGAGCGCCGGCCGCCCCACCGCCTCGATGGTCTTGGCCATGGTGAAGGTCTTGCCCGAGCCGGTCACCCCGAGCAGGACCTGGTGCTTGCGGCCGGCGTTCAGCCCCTCGACCAGGCGGCGGATCGCCTCGGGCTGATCGCCCTTGGGCTCGAAGTCGCTGACCAGGCGGAACGGGGACGCGGGCATGGCGGGGCGGGCTCTCCACCTCGATCATAAACGACCCGCCCGGTGTTACCCTGCGCGCGGCATCCCCGATGACGTTTCTCCCCTTGAACGCCCTGCTCGAAGCACCTCCGATCCTGGGACTCGATGCGGTCCCCGGAAGGGAGGTCCTGACGATCGCCGATCCGTTTCCGGTGTCGCACCAGGGCCGTCTCTACGTCTTCGTCGAGGTGCTCGGGCGCCAACCGGCGGGCCCCTTCAAGAAGATCGGGGTGTTCTCGGTCTCCGACGATCTCGCGCGGGCCGAGTGGCTGGGCGAGGCGTGCCCCGAAGACGACGGACTGTGCTCCTTCCCGTTCGTCGTTCGCGACGGCGACCGCTACCTGCTCGTCCCCGAGGTCTTCGTCCCGATGCAGGGGGGCGGGCCGGCCATTCTGCAGACATTCCAGGTGTGGGAGACCGCGGCCGCCGATTTTCCGTTCGGGTGGCGGAAGCGGCACGAGGGCGTGCTGCGCGGCTGCGCGGCCCCGAGCGACAAGGTCCTGCTCAAGGACGGCGGCACCTGGTGGCTCTTCTGCTCGGACAACGCCATGCACCGGCTGCTCGCCTATCTTTCTGAGGACCTGCGCACCTGGCGGCCGCACCCGGCCAACCCGATCGTCTCGCGCGACGACGCGGCCCCGCCGCGTCCGTGGAGGCTCGGCGGAACGCCGCTGCTCGTGGACGGCGATCCGGCGCTGCCCCTGCAGCACGGCTGGGCGGGCGAGACCTATGGCGGCGCGGTCACGCTGCTCAAGCTCATCGAGCGCACGCCCGAGCGGATCCGGACGCGCTTCGATGCGACCCCTCTCCTCGCCGCCGACCCGCGTCGAGCCTGGATGTCGCGCGGCGCACACCACGTGGCGGTCACGGAGCATTCCGGACGGTGCGTGGTCGCGACCGACGGATTCGACGGCACGCACTGGCGCAGCACGCTGGTCGAGGCGCCGCCCACGCCGTCGCTGAGGCCGCACGCATGAACCGGCTGCGCCGGCACGGCGGTTGGCAATACGATCCGGGCTGTCCCTGCGACGAGGATTTCGTGGACTGGTGCGAAACGCAGGACGTGAGGTCGCAGGTGATTTTTCATCTCGGGTGCGGGATGCACCACAAGGTCGGCCGGGCGCTCGCCACGCCGGCGCGGAGCAACCAGGTGCTCAGCCTGACGGCCAATCGCGAGGAGCTGGATTCGTACGCCGACGCGGTCCTCGGCGACCCGGCCCTGGCGGCGCGCTACCGGGTGCTTTTCGGCGATCTCTTCGATCTCGAGCCGCGGGTGCTTCCGCGCTTCGACGCCGCGACGCTGTTCCACCTCTGCGAGGCGCAGGATGACGAACGCCCGGACCTGATCCCGGCCGTGCGCTCGGTCATCCAGATGTTCCTCGATCGCCTGACGCCGTCGGGCCTCCTTTTCTTTTACGCCGGCTCGACCGGCGCGGCCCGGACCGCGGTCGTGCTGCGATCGCTCGAGGCGGTCGGACGCATCGCCCCCGCCGGCGAGCACAAGTCCCTGCGCTTGTACCGCGCCGCCGCGCGTCCGGAGCCGCGGACATGAGCGGCGGCGCTGCTCCGCCCGATCGCCCCCTCGGGCTCGAAGCCTTCCGCGGCGTCGACCCGCCGGCGGGGCCTGAAAGCCTCGCCGTCGATCTCCAGGGACTGACCGTCCGGCTCGACGGGCTGCCCGCCGATCTGGCTGCCGCGATGCGGGCCGCTTACGGTCCCTACCTCGGGAACGAAGACTCTCCCCTGTTGCGGATCGAGGTGCTCCGTGACGAGCGCGAGTACTTCATCGAACCGCGCTTCCACCAGGAGTGGGAGGTGTACAGGGTTCTCACCGAGCACGACGGCCGGGTCTTCCGGCTGATGTCGTACCGCTTCGCCGCCTGGTACGACGTGGCGCTCGGCCGCGGCCAGCTGCTGCTCTCGTGCGGGGACCTCGACCCGGCGCCGCGGGCGATGGAGAACTTCCTGCGCAGCGCCTTCGCCTGGCTGGCGATGGATCGCGGCGGCTTCCTCCTGCACGGCGCGAGCATCGTCAGGGACGGGCGCGCGCACGTGTTCTACGGACCGTCGGGCGCCGGCAAGTCGACTTTGTCCGCGATGAGCCGGCAGGGGCGCGTGATCAGCGACGACCTGACGCCGATGCTGCGGACCGGGGCGGGGTTGGAGGTTTTCGGCAGCCCGTTCCGCGGCACGTATCGCGTCGGTGAGCCGGTCGTCGGCCGCTTCCCGATCGCGGCCTTCTACCGGCTGCGCAAGGACACCGGGACCTTCGTGCGCCCGGGGAACGCCGCGTGCTTCGCCGATCTCCTGGGCAATCTCCCCTGGGTCGTGGACCAGCTGCCGCGGCAGCCGGAGTTGGCCGACCGCGCGCACGCCGCCGTGCAGGGCGTGCCGTTCTTCTACCTGCACTTCGAGAAGGACGCGGATTTCTGGCCGGCGATCGATCGCGGCCCGGTCTGACCGCCTCAGGCGCGAAGCGGTGAGCCGGGGCCGACGATCCCTTCGTCGGCGAGGCGCTGGGCGGTGGCTTCGAGCGTCGCGACCTCGGTGGGCGAGGTGGAGATCTCCTCGATTCGCGATCGCAGCGTGCCCCGGCCGTCGAGCCTGCCGAGCAGCCGGCGACCGGCCGGATCGAGATCGAGCCGCGAAGGCCAGACAGGATCCTCGACGTCGATACCGTCGCGCGTGTCGCGCCAGCGCGTGAGCGGGGCGAGCCGATCGTCCGAGCGCACCTTCGGCGCGTGCTCGAATGTCGCCGCCGGACCGGCGAGCAGGCGGTAATACCGCCCGCCTTCGAGAGGCACCAGCAGGCGGAATTCATCCCCGGTGTCCTTGATCTCCGGGTGCGCCGCGTTAAGCGCGATGGTGCGGAATGCCAGCTCCTGGCCGTCCGGTGTCCATGCCACCGGACCGGCGTTCCCGCGCGACCAGGCGACCGCCGACTCGACGGCGGCACGCAACCGCGCCGCGTGCACGTCGACACCGAGCTCGGTTTCGGCCATGGCGCGCGCGGCGGCGGACATCGTGCGCCACGCCTGCGGGCGTTCGAGGAGGTCGAGCGCCGGCGCGACGAGGGCCCGCCAGTCCACCCGCGGCCCGCGATTCGACAACCAGGTGGAAGCCAGGTGACCGGTCACGCCGTCGCGCACCAGGTCGCGCAGGCCTCCCCAGTCGGCGGCCAGCACCGGCAGTCCGCTGGCGGCCGCCTCGGCGACGACCAGGCCGAAGTTCTCCAGCCGGCAGGTGGTGAGATGCACCAGAGCATCGGAGGCCGCCATGAGGCGCGCGACGGGCCCGGCGGGCAGCGCCTCGAGGAAATGCACCGCATCCCCGAGGCCCGCCTGCGCCGCGCGCGCTTCGACCTGCTCGCGGTAGCGCCGGCTCGCATCGGGATCGGGCACGGTTCCGACGAACGCCAGGCGGCAGTCGGGACGACTCCGGCGCACCACCTCCAGGAGATCGACGGCGTAATGGTGATTCTTCCGCCGGACGAAGGCCGCGACGACCAGGAGCAAAGGACCCTCCGCCGGAATGCCGTGAGCCTCGGCCATCTCCCGCCGTAGGGCAGCCCGATCGCGGGCCGGCTGGAAGCGCTCGAGATCGATCGGCAGCGGCACCTTCAGGAGCTGCACGCTGCCCGGGCGCAGGAGCCGTTCGGCGACGCGGACGCAGACCTCCGAGGTGACCACGATGGTGTCGCCGGAACGCAGCTTGCGCATCGTGTACGCCCAGAAGGAGGCGTCGGCGAACGAGCCGTGGTCGAGGAACACGCGCGCCGGCTTCTCCGGCGCCTCCCAGGAGAACGATCGGACCTGGAGGTCCGCCTCGTCGAGCGAGTCGCGGACGTCGAAGGCGTCCCACAGCACCCGGGCGGCGCGCTGGTTCGCTCCTCCCCCGCCTCCCCCCGCGGGGACGTCGGTCCTGTAACCGATGTGGAGCCTCGGGCGCCGGCCGAAATCAGAGGGTGCGCTCATGGTCTATCATCCCCGCGCAGAGCGCCGAACATGTCCATCGACCCGCGTCAGAAGTCCCTGTGGCTCTACGAGCTGAAGCTCAACGGCTTCATCATACTGAGGAACTTCCTGCCGCAGGATTTCGTGCACGCCATGAAGGAGCAGTTCGAGCCGATTCTGCGTGGCGAGGTCATGAAGGTGCGCGGCGGCGACGGCGCCATGCTGCGCGGCAGCGAGCGGCTCAGCTTCGACATCGCCCCCTACGTGGATCGGCTCGGCGGGCCGTTGAACGACGAGCGCTACCGGCGCAACCCGATCATCGAGGAACTGGTCGGCGACGTCCTCGGGCGCTGGCGCTACGGCGTGACCAAGGCGGAGTGCGCCCTGCAGGGGTCCGACACCATGGCGTGGCATCCGGACGTCCCGAGCGAGGCGCTGGGCGACCCGTCGACGCCGGTGCGCCCGGTGCGCCTGACGTTCAACATCCCGCTCGTGGACGTGAACGACTCGAACGGCCCGATGGAGGTCATCCCGGGCTCGCACCGCATGCACCACGACGACTGCCGCGAGCACATCTACGACGTGCCCCAGGTGAACGCGGTCCGGCTGCTCTTCCGGCTCGGCGACGCCATGCTGCGCGACGGCAACATCCTGCACCGCGGCACCTCGAACACGGTCACCGAGCCGCGCATCCTGCTCGACCAGACCTACCGCGCCGTCAGCTGAGCGTCGCGAGGTAGTGCGCGCCCAGCCGGCGGATGCCGCCGTAGCCCGCCGCGCGCAGCTCCGCCTCGACCTGCCGCGGGCGAAAGACGTGCAGGAAGGACGTCGCCACCGTGCCGTCGGCCGCGAGATAGAGGGTGTACCAGTCCCCCCGCTCGACGGCGCGATCGCCGCGCATCCGGCGGCGGGCCCAGGCGAGGGCGAGCTGCGCCCGGCGCACCGCGTCGCGGGCGTGCGCGGCGCTGAGCATCAGCGCTCCGCCGGGCTCGAGGCATCCCGCCAGCCGGCGGAGGACGGCGATGCGCCGATCGTGTCCCGCGAGGAAGGAGTACAGGACCGGCGTGAAGTAGATGGCGGCGAAGCGCGTCCCGCTGGGGTCGAAATCGTCGAGCGAGGCGGTGACGAGGTCCAGCTCGACCCCGGCCTCGGCAGCGGCCCGCCGCGCCACCGTCACCATGGACGGCAGGACGTCGAACCCGGTGACACGATGGCCCAGGCGCGCCAGGTGGATCGCCTCCCCCGCCGCGCCGCATCCGGCCACCAGGATGCGGGCCGGCGGCGCCGCGTGGACGCGCAGCGCCGCGAGCTGCCCGTCGGTGAGATTGTTCGATCGCATGCGCAGGTAGTCGTCCACCTGGAGGTCGTACTTCCGCCGCACCGAGCCATCGGCCTCGTCTCCGAAGCAGGGCGCCCGCTCGACGCGCCGCCAGATCCAGCGCGCCGCCGGCCAGCGCAACACCAGCCGCAGCCGGTCGGCCGCGGTCGGCTCTGCGCGGGGTCGTGAAGCCGGCCGGACGATCGCGACGACGTTCTTGTCGGACAGGGCGAAAGGACGGCGCTCCGGGAAGGCGTCGATGGATCCGATCCAGCCGGTTCCCGCCCGGCGGAGACGGAGGAGGTCCGCGGCTCCTTCCCAGTCGCAGACGGCCAGCATCCCCGTCGCCGCGACGCCCGGTTCCGCGATGACGACGTCACCGTCTCGCACCACGGGTTCGAATCCGTAACCGGCGTAGCGCAGGCTCAGCCGGGGACGCGTCTTCAGCAGGGCCCGGATCGTCCCGACCGGGACGTGAAGCGCCCCCGGCTCCAGCCGCAGCGAGCGCGGGCATTCCTGCATCCAGGGCGCCGGCAGAGCGGCTGACGCAGCCGATCCGGCAGGCGGAGGCACGACCAAATCATCCGACATCGGGGTGATTCTGGCGCGACTGTTCCGCGAACGGAAGCGGGATCACGGTTCCTTCCTTGCGCGCCGACCGTGCAGAACACAGATCTTCGAAGAACGACTGCGGCGGTCTCCCCTTCCCGGCCGCCCACGTGGGGACGATGGTCGAGATCATCTATACTCCCGGCCCCGGCGCGCGCGGCCGTGCGCGTGAGGTGACGTGAGCCCCTTCACACCGGAATCCACTTCCTCTTCCACTTCGGGATCCTCCTCGGCCGATCCCGTCGCGCCGCGCGGCGGAAACCCGGGCGGCGGCTTCACGAGCGGAGCGCCCCCCGGCGGCGGTCCGCCCGGGGCAGGCCCGGGCGGCGCCGGTGGCTCGGGCGCAGGCGGCGCCGGCGGCCGCTTCTCCTGGGTGACCCGCCGGCGCAAGCTGTGGGGCGGCATCCTCCTCGGCGCGCTCGTCGTCGCCGGGATCGCGGGCTCGACGCTCGGCTGGTTTCTGACCTTCGACATCCCGGAGGTGAAGTCCCTCCAGGACTGGAAGCCGCCGGTCGTCACCACCCTCTACAGCGCCGACGGCAAGCCGCTGTACCAGTTCGGCGCCGAGAAGCGCATCGTCGTCGATCTCGACGCCGTGCCGAAGCAGTTCCTCGACGGGCTGGTCGCCACCGAGGACGCGCATTTCTACGATCACGTCGGCGTCGATCCGTGGGGCATCGCGCGCGCCATCATCAAGGACGTCATCCACATGCGCAAGGCGCAGGGGGGCAGCACGCTGACCCAGCAGCTGGCGCGCTCGCTGTTCCTGAAGCCGGAGAAGACCTGGCGGCGCAAGCTCCAGGAGATGGTGCTGGCGCTGCAGATCGAGAAATCGTTCACCAAGAGCGAGATCCTCAACTTCTACGTCAACCAGGTCTACATGGGGCACGGCCGCTACGGCATCGAGGCGGCGGCGCGATTCTATTTCGGCAAGCCGGCGAAGGAGATGACGCTCCCCGAGTCGGCGCTCCTGGCCGGCCTCGTTCAGCGGCCCGAGGCGTATTCGCCGATCCGGGCGCCGGAGCGCGCCACCAACCGCCGCAACGTCGTGCTGCGCCGCATGGTCGAGGAGAAGAAGCTCGATCGCGACACCGCCACCGCCGCCATCAAGAGCCCGGTCGTGGTGGCCAAGGTCCAGGACGAGGACGTCATCGCGCCCTATTTCGTCGAGGAGGTGCGGCGCTACCTCGACGCGACCTACGGCGAAGTCGCGCTCTACCAGGAGGGGCTCGAGGTGTACACCACCCTCGACCCGGCGCTGCAGCGGGCCGCCAACCAGGCGGTCTTCGACGGCCTGCGCGCCCTCGACAAGCGGCGCGGCTGGCGCGGCGTGCCGCGCAACCTGATCAAGGAGAAGGAGGACCCGGCGCGCTTCACGCACGCCACCTGGATGAAACCCCCGATGGTCGGGCGGCAGCGCTGGGGGGTGATCACCGAGGTCGGCAAGAAGGACGCGGCGGTGCGCCTCGGCGAGTGGACGGCGCACGTGGACGCCGCCGGCGTGAAATGGACCAACAAGCCGATCGAGAAGCTGTTCAAGGTCGGCGACCTGGCGCCGTTCCTGGTGCAGAAGATCGACGAGGGGAAGAAGACGCTGACGGTGGCGCTCGACCAGGAGCCCGACGCCGAGTCCGCCCTGCTCGTGCTCGATCCCAGCAACGGCGAGGTGCGGGCGCTGGTCGGCGGGTGGGACTTCAACCGCAGCCAGTTCGACCGCGCCACCCAGTCGTACCGGCAGGCGGGCTCGGCCTTCAAGCCGTTCGTCTACGCCGCGGCGCTCGAGTCGGGCTACACGCTGGCGCAGACCATCTTCGACGAGCCGACGGTCTTCGTCGACCAGGCGACCGGCGACCAGTACCAGCCGAACAACTACTACCGCAAGTACTACGGCATCACGACCCTGCGCGAGGCGATGGAGGAATCGCGCAACATCGTGGCGGTGAAGCTGCTCAACGAGGTCGGCTACGGCCGCACCATCGACACGGCGCGGCGCATGGGGATCTCCAGCGCGCTGCGCCCGTATCCGTCGATGGCGCTCGGCACCATGGAGGTCTCGCTCTGGGACCTCGTCACCGCCTACTCGGTGTTCGCCAACCAGGGCGTGCGCGTCGAGCCGCACTTCATCCGCCAGGTGGTCGACCGCGAGGGGCGCGTGCGCGAGGAGGCCAAGCCGCGCGTCGTCGAGGCGATCCGCGCCGACGTGGCTTATCTCATGACCTACCTGCTCGAAGGCGTCACCGAGGTGGGGACCGGCGCCGCCGCCGCATCGGCGCTCGACCGTGTCGTCGCGGGCAAGACCGGCACCACCGACGACCTGGCGGACGCCTGGTTCGTCGGCTTCAGCCCGAGCCTGATCGCCGGCGCCTGGGTCGGCTTCGATCAGAAGAAGCCGCTCGGCGAGGGGGAGACCGGCGCCAAGGCGGCCCTGCCGATCTGGATCGAGTTCATGCAGGCGGCGCACGAAGGGAAGCCGGTGGAGAAGTTCACCAAGCCGGCCAACGTCGCCTACACGCCGATCGACAGGCGGATGGGGAAGCTCGCCACTTCGGATTCGCACTGCCCGGCGCCGTTCCTCGAGGCGTTCATCGAGGGCACCGAGCCGACCGAGGCGTGCTCCGAGGCGGAGCACTTCCGCGCCTCACTTCCCTACTATCTGCAGAAATTCGAGATCAGCCGCGACCTGGAGCTGCGCATCGAGCCGGAGGTGGTGGCCAGGCTCGTGCGCGAGGGATCCGGGGACCTCGAGCTGGCGCCCGACGGCAGGGAGCTGATCCTCAAGGGCGACGACGGCAGCGAGCGCCACCTGAAGCTCGACCTGAGCCGCGGCGAGCGCAAGGACCTGCAGGCCGGGCTCCAGGTGCTGCAGCCGATCGGGGCCGAGGACGGCGGCACCGGCGAGGTCCCCGTCGGCATCGACGGCCGCCCCGCGACCATCGTCCCCATCAAGCCCGACTAGTCGATCGCGGCTTCGAGGGGCGTGTAGGTCAGTCCCTGCGAGCTGGCGACCGCCTCGCAGGTCACCTTGCCGGCATGGACGTTGACGCCCGGGCGCAAGGTCGCATCCTCACGCAGGGAGTCTTTCAATCCCTTCCCGGCGATCTTCAGGATGTACGGGAGCGTGGCGTTGGTCAGCGCGAAGGTCGAGGTGCGCGGCACCGCCCCCGGCATGTTGGCGACGCAGTAGTGCACGACGCCGTCCACGACGTAGGTCGGGTCGCTGTGGGTCGTCGGGTGCGTCGTCTCGATGCAGCCTCCCTGGTCCACGGCCACGTCGACGATGACCGAACCTTTCTTCATGTGGCCGAGCATCGCGCGCGTCACCAGGCGCGGCGCCGAGGCCCCCGGCACCAGGACCGCGCCCACCAGCAGGTCGGCGCGCCGCACGGCCTCGTGGACGTAGGCGGTCGTCGAATAGACCGTGGTCACCTGGCCGCGGAAGATCTCGTCGAGGTAGCGCAGCCGCGGCAGCGATCGGTCGAGCACCGTCACCTTGGCGCCGAGCCCGAGCGCCATGAAGGCGGCGTTGATCCCGACCACCCCGCCGCCGAGGATGACCACGTCGCCGTGCGGCACGCCGGGCACGCCCGCGAGCAGCACGCCGCGCCCGCCCATCGGCCGGGTCAGGAAGTAGGCGCCGACCTGGATCGCCATGCGGCCCGCGACTTCGCTCATCGGCGTCAGCAGCGGCAGCGTGCCTTCGGCGTCGGTGATGGTCTCGTAGGCGATGGCGGTGGATCCGCCGTCGATGAGCGCGCGCGTCAGCTCGGGGGCCGGCGCGAGGTGCAGGTAGGTGAAGAGGATCTGCCCGCGGCGCAGGAGCCTGGTTTCGGCGGCCAGCGGCTCCTTGACCTTGACCACGAGATCGGCGCGGCGGAAGACGGCGGCCGCGTCGGCCACGATCACCGCACCGGCCTTCTCGTAGGCCTCGTTCTCGATGCCGCTGCCGAGCCCCGCGCCGTCCTGGACCAGCACCTGGTGGCCGTGCTCGACCAGCGCCCGCACGCCCGCGGGCACGAGGCTGACGCGGTACTCGTTGTCCTTGATCTCCTTCGGCACTCCGATCTGCATGGTCACGACGCCGCGTCCCCCCGCCGCGGCGCGGAGGCGCCGCGATCCGGTCCATTGTTGTCGATCTGCGCCTTCTGCAGCCGTCCCGAGTGGTCCACGTAGACGGTCTTCCACTCGGTGAAGATCTCGATGGCGGTGGCCGCCGATCCCTCGCGGTGGCCGTTGCCGGTCTGCTTGGTGCCGCCGAACGGCAGGTGCGTCTCCGCCCCGATGGTGGAGGAGTTGATGTAGGTGATCCCGGCCTCGAGGTCGCGCGCCGCGCGGAAGGCGCGGTTGACGTCGCGCGTGTAGACCGCCGAGGACAGGCCGTAGACCGTGTCGTTGGCCATCCGGATCGCCTCGTCGAACCCGGCGCACGCGAGCACCGACACGACCGGGCCGAAGATCTCCTCGCGCGCGATGCGCATCGACGGCGTCACGCCGGTGAACACGGTCGGCGCGAAGAAGAAGCCGTGCTGCAGCGCCCCCTCCTCGAGCCGCGTCCCGCCGCAGGCGAGGCGCGCCCCTTCGTCGCGGCCGATGGCGACGTACTGCTCGACCTTCCTGCGCTGCGCCTCGCTGACCAGCGGTCCCAGGTCGTTGCGCTCGTCGAGCGGATCGCCGGCGCGCAGCGCGCGCGCGCGATCCACCAGGCGCCGCACGAACTCGTCGTGCACCGCGCCATCGACGATGACGCGGCTGGTGGCGGTGCAGCGCTGCCCCGCGGTCCCGAACGCACCCCACAGCGCGCCGTCCACGGCGAGATCGAGATCGGCGTCGTCGCAGACCAGCAGGGCGTTCTTCCCGCCCATCTCGAGCGACACGCGCTTGTGACCCTCGGCGCAGGCGATCGCCACGCGCCGGCCGGTCTCGGACGACCCGGTGAACGACACGAGCGTCACGCCGGGATGGCGCGTGATCGCCTCCCCCGCCGCGGCACCGGTGCCGGTCACGACGTTGACGACGCCACGCGGCACCCCGGCCTCGACCGCGATCGACGCGAGGTGCCACGCCAGCAGCGGAGCGTCGCTCGACGGCTTGAGCACGACGGTGTTGCCGCAGACCAGCGCCGGGATCAGCTTCCAGGACGGGATCGCCAGCGGGAAGTTCCACGGCGCGATGAGCCCGCAGACACCCACCGGCTGGCGCGTGGTGTAGCAGGTCTTGTCCGGGAGCTCCGAGGGCGTCGTGAAGCCGTGCAGCCGGCGGCCCTCGCCGCCGATGTGGAAGCAGACGTCGATCCCTTCCTGGACGTCGCCGCGCGCCTCGCTCAGGGGCTTGCCCATCTCCAGCGCCATGGCGCGCGCCAGCTCCTCCTTGCGCCGCGCCAGGATCTCCCCCATGCGGAAGACGATCTCGCCCCGCTTGGGCGCCGGAACCAGGCGCCACGAGCGGAAGGCGCGCGCCGCGGCCTCGACCGCGGAGGCGATGTCCTCGGCGCCCGAATCGGGGAAGGTGGCGACGATCTGGCGCGTGTCGGAGGGATTGTGATCCGTGAAGGTGCGGCCGCTTTTCGACGGGACCCACTCGCCGTCGATGAGATTGCCGAAGGTCTTCGCCGTCGTCATCTCGACCCGGCTCCCCGGCCTCCGCGATGGCCCGGGAAGTCCTTTGGCTCCAATTGGTTGGAGCGCGATGCTAGCAGAGGCCGGAACACACGGTCAAGGCGGGAGAGCGCGACGGAGGCACGCTCCAAAGCGAAAGACCCGGAGGCTCTGGGAAGCGCTCCGGGTCTTGATCTCGTCTGGCTTACTGTCTGACTTCGCCTGGGCTGAGGTTCGGTCGGTCCGTCACGCCGCCGGCATCGCCGTATTCGCCGAATCTATTGCTCTCGCTCTATTAGGGTGGGTACTCCTGGGATGGCAGGGGGTCTTGCGTGGGTCACTGCTCATCCGGCTTGCGTGACGGACCGACCAATGCATCCTTTGCAACCTCTTCATGTGCCCGATGCAGTGAACGCTTGGCTCACGGCTTCGGTTCCGTCGCTCTTCAAGCAATTCACATGCCCGCCGGAACGAAAGTCGGAAGGAAGTGCGCCTCATGCGCCTAACTCACTGTGCGGTAATGGCTTTTCCAGCACGGTATCGGGACCATAACCCGGAGTTGCGGGTCAGGAGGACCCTTCAGCGCGACGATTTGGCGCGGAAATCGGATGAAGGTCATGTCCGGACTGTCCGCCGATGGTCAGCGCCTGCCGGAAGACGGGAGCTGGGACCTCATCTCCTTGATCCGGCTGCCGACTTCGCGGTAGGTCGAGTCGATGCCGAAGACCTCGGTGTACATCCGGAGCGCCTGGTCGAACTCCCCCTGCTCCCGGTGCACCTCGGCCATGTCGTAGCGCAGGCCGACCGCCTGCTGCTCGTCGAGGCCCGGCATGTCGAGCCCGCGCTTGTACCACTTGAGCGCCAGCTCGGGCATGCCCTTGTCGCGGAAACACAGGCCGAGGATGCCGCAGCACTCGAGCGCGCGGCTCGGGTCGCGGGCGGCGAACTGGAACTCGCCGATCGCCTCGTCCACCAGCCCCATCTCCTTGTAGGCGATGCCGAGGTTGTAGTGCGTGTCGAAGTCGTCCGAGCCGACCTGCTGCTCCACGCCTTTGCGAAAGGCGGCGAAGATGTCCTCGAAGGTGTGCGCCTGCCCGTCGAGCGCGTCCTTGGCGGTGGCGTCGCTCTTCACCTGCTCTTCGTCCATCGAGCGATCGAGCTCGCCCGCGAGATCGAAGAAGTCCCCCGACGCGTCGGCCACGTGCTTTTCCACCTTGAAGACCGGCCGGACCGGAGCAGCCCTGGGCGCGGCCGCGGGCGGAGGCGCGGGCCCCGGCGCCGCTTTCTTCGCCTCCGCCTTCGCGGGCGGAGGAGGCTCCTTGTCCCTTGCCGGCGGGTGCGCCTTCGGGGCGGCGGCGGTCGCGATCGGGCGATGCTTGCCGGTGAGGGCCTGCTCGACCTCGAAGTCCACGTCGTCCTCGCCGGCGGCCGGCGGACCGGCGTGCGCCGGCGTCTCCGCCGGCGCTTCCAGGCGTCGCACCCGCTCCTCGACCGCCTCGCTGCCGGGGAAGCGCTTCTGCAGTTGGAAGAGGATCTGCCGCGCCTCGTCCACGAGACCCTGCTCGATGTAGAAATCCACCTCGCCCAGCTTCTCGCTGTCCGGCTCCGCGAGCGCCTCGCGCAGCATGTCGAGATCGTCGGACTCCTCGGGCTCGGGCTCCAGCGGCAGGACGGTCTTCGCCGTCGTCGACGCGAAGTCCGGCGCCGCGGGCTTCGCGCCCCTGGCCGGTGGTGCCGGCGCCGGCGCGGGCGCGGCGGCCTTCTGCGGACGGGCGGGCGCGGCGGCCGGCGGCTCCTCCGGAAGATCGAGGTCGATCTCCAGGTCGTCGTCGTCGAGATTCAGCGACGGCGGAGGAGGCGGCGGGGCCGCGGCCTTCTTCGGCTTCGCGGCCGCGGCAGCCGGGACCGCGGCGGCAGGGACCACGCGGGGGGCGGCCGGACGCTCGGCGGCGACACCCTGCTTCTGCAGCTCGGGATGGTCCGGGTCGATGCGCACCGCCTCGTTGACCAGCTCGCGCGCCTCGTCGTTCTTCCCCTCGCCGCGGCGGATCTCCGCGAGGGCGAGGCATTCGCGCACGGCGGCGTCGGTGTTCCCCTCGCTCAGCGCCAGGTCCTTCATGCGCAGGTGGGCGGCGTCGTGCCGCGGGTATTTCTTCAGGATGGATCGGAGCTGCTCGCGCGCCTTGTCCATCAGACCGTACTTGACGAACACCTCGGCCTCGGTGAGGTGCTCGCTGATGAACTCCTCGTCGATCGGCTGGCCGCTGGCGTCGGCGTCCTGGATCTCCTGGATCTTGCTCTTGGGGCCGCCGTAGTCCGGCTCATCGGAGTCGTCCGGCGACAGGTCCACGGCCTTCGGCGCGGCATGCGGCTGGGCGTGCGATGCAGCCGGCGCCTTGGCCTGGACCGCGGCCGGCCTGGCCGGGGCGGCGGCAGGCGCCGGCGTCTCCTCCTCGTCCGCGTCGATCTCGATGACCTCGCCGTCGTCCTCGTCCTCTTCCGCCAGGGAGATCTCCGGAAGGGACTCGTCCCCCTCGAGGTTGAAGATCTCGCTCGCTTCCTCGTCTTCGCTCTCGGCGCGCGAGGGCGCGGCGGCGGACGCCGCCGGACGCGGCGGCGAGGGGGCGGGCACCGGGGGCGGAGCGGGCGCGGCCGGCGCCTTGGGCTTGCCCCCGCCGCGCAGCCGCTCCTGCAGCTCCAGGACGGCCGGGTCGCCGGCACGCAGCGACGCCAGGCGCTCCATCGGCCCGCGGGCGCGTTCGGCATGCCCGGAGTCGATGAGCGACGAGACCAGCCGCTGCAGCGCGTCGAACTCCGTGGCGGCGTCCTGCGACTTCGCCGCGAGGTCGGACAGCTTCTGCAGCGCCTCCGGGTGGTCGCCATGCGACTGCAGGAAGACGTCCACCATCGAGGCCGCCTCCGCCGCCTTGCCTCCGGCGGCCAGGCGATCGACGGCCTTCTCGATCCAGACGTAGCCCTCGCCCACGCGGCCGCGCGCCGTGTGGAAACGGCCGACGATCACCAGCGCCTCGAGATCGAGATCGTCGTCGAGCGACTCGCCGTTCAGGCGTTTCAGCGCCTCGTCGGCCTCGTCCTCGCGCCCGGCGCGGCGCAGCGCCTCGGCCATCAGGACCACGGCGCGGGAGCTGCGCTTCGCGTGCCCGGCGATCTCCTCGGCGGCCTGCACCAGCTCGGAGGGCGCGTGGTCGAGCCGCGTCACGACCGAAAGGAGCACCGCCGGCAGCTCGGCGTGCGACGGGCTGAGCTTGATCGCCCGGCGCACCACCGCCACCGCCTCGTCGGAGGCGCCGCGCGCGGCGGCGACGCGGGCGACCATGGCGTACTGCAGCGCCGCGTCCTCGTTCTGGTTGTTGCGCGCGAGCATCTCGGCGAGCGTCATGCGGCTCTTCACGTCGTCCGGGTCGATCTCGAGCAGCCGCTTGAGCGCTTCGGTCGCGCCGGGCGTCTTGCCGCTCTTGACGTACGTGTCGGCGATCGCCTTGTAGGCGCTCTTCGCCTCGGTCGCGAGGCCCTGCTCGTGGTACAGCGTCGCGAGGCGCTGCTGGCACTCGAGGTTGCTGGGGTCGATCTTCGAGATCTTCTTGTACATCGCGATCGCCTTGAGGTGGAAGCCGTCCTTGGCGAAGAAGTCCGCGATGCGCATGAACTGCTTGAGGGCGTCCTGGTTCTTGCCCGCGCGCAGGAGCAGATCCCCGAGCTTGTTCACGAGGTTCATGTCCCGCGGGTTGTCGTCGACGAGCTTCTGGTATTCCTTCACCGCTTCGAGGAGCTTGCCGGCGCGCACGTATTTCTCGGCGGCCTGCAGCGTCTTCGCGCGGTCGAGCGCGGGCATGCCTCAGATCTCCTCGGCGGCTTCCTCCGGACGAGGGAAGGGCAGAGCGGTCAGTTCGTCCGGGTGCCGCACCCCCCGGAATGTAAGGCGGTGAACGGGTGATGCGCCATGTTTTCGCAGGGCTTCCAGATGGGCATCCGTCCCGTAACCTTTATGTAATGCGAAGCCGTAGGCGGGCCACGACTGGTGCAGGCGGCGCATGAGACCGTCGCGGTGGACCTTGGCGACGATGGAGGCGGCGGCGATGGGGGCGCAGGTCCGGTCCCCGCCGATCACCCCCTCCTGGGGGATGGGCAGGCCGGGCAGGGTGAGGGCGTCCACGATGACGTAATCGGGCCGGACGCGGAGCGCCTCCAGGGCCCGGCGCATGGCCAGCAAGGTGGCCCGCAGGATGTTGAGGGCGTCGATCTCCCGCTCGTCGGCCACCCCGACGCCGACGGCCCGCGCCCGCGAGCGCAGGCGCAGGGCCAGCCGCTCCCGGTCGGCGGCGGTCAAAAGCTTCGAGTCACGCAGCCCGCGCACCGGCTGCGCGTCGTCGAGGATGACCGCGGCGGCCACCACGGGCCCCGCCAGGCACCCCCGCCCGACCTCGTCCACGCCGGCCACGGCGCGGTAGCCGCGCCCGTGGAGGTCCTTCAGCCGCCGCAGTCCCGCCGCCGGACCGCGCATCGATTCCTACTGCTTGTCGCCGCCGCGCTCTTCGATGCGCGCCGCTTTCCCCTTCCGCGAGCGCAGGTAGTAGAGCTTCGCGCGCCGCACGCGGCCGTGCTTGGTGACCTCGATCTTGCCGATGACCGGCGAGTAGAGCGGGAAAATCCGCTCCACGCCGATGCCGTCGGAGACCTTGCGCACCGTGAAGGTGCTGCCGACGCTGCCACCCTTCATGGCGATGACGAGGCCATTGAAGATCTGGATGCGGTCCTTCTCCCCCTCGCGCACCTTCACGTGCACCTTCACGGAATCCCCGACCCGGAAGGCGGGCGGCTGGGTCTTGATTTCCCTGTCCTCGATCATCTTGATGACGTCCATGGTTCCCTCGCTCTCCTTCGTGTTCGAAAAACCTCAGTGCTTCGTCCCGGCGTCGCCGGATCCCTCACGCCCGAGCAGGTCCGGCCGCCTCTCGGCGGTCCTGCGGAGCGCCTCCTCCCGCCGCCACGCGGCGATCCTCTCGTGGTCCCCCGACAGCAGCACCTCCGGCACCTTGTGGCCGCGGAAATCCGCCGGCCGCGTGTAGTGCGGGTGATCGAGCGTGCCTGCCCAGAACGAGTCGCGCTGCGGCGCCTCCTCGAATCCCAGGGCCCCGGGCTTCAGGCGCGTCACCGAATCGATCACCGCGAGCGCCGGGATCTCCCCGCCGGTCAGGACGTAGTCGCCGATGGAGATCGTCTCGTCCACCAGGTGCTCGCGCACCCGCTCGTCCACCCCCTTGTAGCGGCCGCAGAGCAGGATGAGCCGATCGTACCCGGCGAGCCGGCGCGCCGCCTCCTGGTCGTAGGTGGCCCCCTGCGGGCAGAAGAGCACGGTGCGATCGCGCCCCGGGGCCACCGGGTGATCGCGGCGGATGCCTTCGACCGCGGCGAACAGCGGACCGGGCATGAGCACCATGCCGTCGCCGCCGCCGAACGGGGCGTCGTCCACCTTGTGGTGCTTGTCCTCGGTGAAGGCCCTCAGATCGTGCACCCGCACCGTGACGATCCCGGCCTCGATGGCGCGCTTCAGGATGCTGAAGCCGATCGGCCCCTCGACCATGCCGGGAAAGGCGGTGACGACGTCGAAGATCATGCGTTCTCCAGCAGCCCCTCGGGAGGATCGACGGTGATCGTCCGGGTGTCGCGATCGATGGCGACACAGATCGACTGCGCCGCCGGCACGAGGAGCTCCTCGGCCTCGGGCGCGTCCGGGCGCGGCGCCACGACGAGCAGCGGAGCGGCGGCGCCGGTGTCGTCCACGCGGCGCACCGTGCCGAGGTCACGCCCGTCGCGCGTGCGCGCCCGCATGCCGACCAGCTCGTGCACGTAGAACGAGCCCTCCGGCAGCGCGGCCAGACCGTCCTCCGGCAGCAGCAGGTCGAGCCCGACCAGGGCCTCGGCCGCGTTCGGGTCGTCGATGCCGCGGAACTTGATCGCCAGCCGCCGGCCGTACGTCTGCACCGACTCGATCTCGAGCCGCCGCCCCGGCGGGCCGCCGATCCGCCCGACGATCACCTCGCTCCGCCCGCCGAGCTGGTCGATGCCGCCCGGGACGAGGGTCGCGGACAGGCGTCCCCCCGCGCCGCGCAGGCGCAGACCGGTCGCGACCGCGCACAGCGCGGCCACGGGCGCCCCGGCGCCCGTCATCTCACTCCTCGTCGAGGATCTCAAGCTCGTAGGCCGCATCGTGCTTCTCGGCCGCCGCGTCGAGCAGCGCCCGCATCGCCTGGACCGTGCGTCCCTGACGCCCGATCACCCGCCCCATCTCGTCCGGCGCGACGTGCACCTCGAAGATGTCGGCGTCGTCCTCCCGCACCGTGTCCACCTCCACCTCGTCCGGCTTGTCCACCAGACGCTGCGTCACCTGCTTCACCCAGCCGGCGATGTCCGGGGCGTTCCTGTTTCCCCGCTCGCTCACGCCGACGCCTGCGCCGTGCGCGCCCGCGCGAGGATCGATCGGACCGTGTCGGAGGCGTGCGCCCCCTTCTTGATCCACTCCTCGGCCTTCGCCACGTCGAGCTTGAGGACCTCGGGGTTCTTGGTCGGATCGTAGACGCCGAGCTGCGCGGTCACCCGCGAGCCGGGCGTGCGCGCCGACTCCGAAACGACGATGCGATAGAAAGGCCGGTTCTTGCTTCCCGCGCGGAACAACCTGATGGCCAGCACCACTCCTCCTTCCGGGCGCCTCGAAGCGCCCTGTCTTCTCTAGCGTGGAAACGGACGCCCCGAATTCATGAGGTTGCGGAGGTTCGGTCTCCGCCCCCCCTGGTTCGCGAGCGTTTTCATCATGCGTTTCATGGTCTTGAACTGCTTCACCAGGCGGTTCACCTCGGCGACCGAGGTGCCCGAGCCGCGCGCGATGCGCAGCCGCCGGCGGCCGTCGAGGATCTGGGGCGCGCCGCGCTCCTCGGCGGTCATCGACGAGATGATCGCCCGCGAGCGCTTCAGCGCCCCTTCGTCGATGTCCCCGGCGCCGAGCGCCGCCGCTCCCGGCAGCATGCCGATCACCTGCTTGAGCGATCCCATGCGCTTCATGCGGTCGATCTGGTCGGCGAGATCGTCGAAGGTCAGTTCGCTGCGCCTCAGCTTGCGGGCGGTCTCGGCCGCCTCCTCGGCGGTGACCACGGACTCGGCCTTCTCGATGAGGCCAATCACGTCGCCCATGCCCAGGAGGCGTGACACCAGCCGCGACGGGTCGAAGGCCTCGAGGTCCGGGAGGTGCTCCCCCATGCCGACGAACTTGATGGGCACGCCGGTGACGTGCTTGAGCGACAGCGCCGCGCCGCCGCGCGCGTCGCCGTCCGCCTTGGTCAGGATGGCGCCGGTGACGCCGAGCCGGGCGTGGAACGCCGCGGCCGATCGGACCGCGTCCTGGCCGGTCATGGCGTCGGCGACGTAGAGGATCTCCGCCGGCTTCGTCTGCTCCTTGAGCGCCGTGAGCTCCTGCATCAACTCGTCGTCGATGTGCAGCCGGCCGGCGGTGTCGACGAGGATCGGCGACCGGCCCGTGAGGCGCGCCTCGCGCAGCCCCGCCTTCGCCGCGTCGAGAGCGCTGCCGCCCGGCGGCGCGGTGATCACCGGCACCTCGACCTTCTTCCCGAGCACCTGGAGCTGATCGACCGCCGCCGGACGCTGCACGTCGGCCGCCACGAGAAGAGGCGATCGCCCCTTCCCCTTGAGCCACAGGGCCAGCTTGCCGGTGGTCGTGGTCTTCCCCGATCCCTGCAGCCCGGTCATCAGCACGACCGTGGGCGGCTGACCCTCGCGCAGGCGGGCTTCGGTTCCCTGCTCGAGGGTCGCCAGCATCTGGTCGCGCACCAGCTTGATGATCTGCTGCCCGGGCGTGAGGCTCTTGAAGATCTCCTGGTCGGTCGCGGCGGTGCGGACGTTCTCGATGATCGTCTTCACCACGTCCACGTGCACGTCCGCCTCGAGCAGGGCGAGCCGCAGCGCGCGCAGGCCCTCCTTCAGCTCGGCCTCGGTGAGGTGGCCGTGCCCGCGCAGGGTGCGGAAGACGGTCTGCAGGCGGCCGGTCAGCGCTTCGAACATGGTGCCAGGGGGATCGACGCCGCGCTCAGACGAGCGACAGCAGGTGACCCAGCTTCTCCTTCTTCGTCTTGAGGTACTGGCGCGACGTCTCGGTGGGGGCGACCTCGAGCGGCACCCGCTCGACGATCTCCAGGCCGTAGCCGCGCAGCGCCGTGAACTTCCCCGGGTTGTTGCTCAGCACCCGGATGCGGCAGCAGCCGAGGTCGCGGAGGATCTGCGCGCCGATGCCGTAGTCGCGCATGTCCGCCTTGAATCCGAGCTTGTGGTTCGCCTCGACCGTGTCCTTGCCCTCTTCCTGCAGCTCGTACGCCTTCAGCTTGTTCAGGAGCCCGATGCCGCGGCCCTCCTGCCGGAGGTAGACGATGACGCCCTTGCCCTCGGCGGCGATGATCTCCATCGCCCGCTGCAGCTGCGGGCCGCAGTCGCAGCGCATCGACCCGAAGACGTCGCCGGTGATGCACTCCGAGTGGACCCGCACCAGCACGCGATCCCCCGGCTTGATCTGCCCGAGGACGAGCGCGAGGTGGGTTTTGTGCTCGATGTCGCTGCGGTAGGCCATCAGGCGGAAGCGCCCGTACTTCGTCGGCAGCCACGGCTGCGCCACGCGGCGCACCAGGCGCTCGTGCCGCATGCGGTACGAGATGAGGTCGGCGATGGTGATGCGCTTGATGCCGTGCCGCGCCGAGAAGGCCTCGAGGTCGGGCTGGCGAGCCATGGTGCCGTCCTCGTTCATGATTTCGCAGATCACCCCGGCCGGGTAGAGACCCGCGAGCCGCGCCAGGTCGATGGCCGCCTCGGTCTGCCCCGCCCGCTTCAGGACGCCGCCGTTCGCCGCGCGCAGCGGGAACGTGTGGCCCGGGCGCGTCAGGTCGGACGGCCGCGTCTTCGGATGGATGGCCGCGAGCACGGTGCGGGCCCGATCCGCTGCGGAGATCCCGGTCGACACCTCGTCGCGCGCCTCGATGGACACGCAGAACGCCGTGCCGTAGGGGGACGTGTTCTTCTGCACCATGAGGGGGATGTCGAGCTCGCGCAGGCGCTCCTCGGTCATCGGCATGCAGATCAGGCCGCGGCCGAAGCGGGCCATGAAGTTGATCGCCTCGGGCGTCACCTTCTCGGCGGCCATGGTGAGGTCGCCTTCGTTCTCGCGATCCTCGTCGTCCACGACGATGACGAAGCGGCCGGCCGCGATGTCGGCGATCGCCTCCTCCACCGTCGCATAGCCGTCCGCCGGCCGCGGCGTCGCGGTCCGTGCCGCCCCGTGCACCGATCGCACCTTTCCGTTCGCGGATCGCGCCGAACGCGCCGTCCCCTGTCCTGCTTTCGACCGAAGCCGCTTCACGCCGTCACCTCCCGCCCCGCCATCGCCGCCACCACGTAGCGCCCCACCAGGTCCACCTCGAGGTTCACCGACTCTCCCGCCCGGCGCGCCCCGAGCGTCGTGACCCGCAGCGTCTCCGGGATGAGCATCACCTCGAAGGCGTCGGAGGCGCGCTGCGCCACCGTGAGGCTCACGCCGTCGAGGGCGACCGCGCCCTGCCCGACGACGAACGGCGCGAGGGACCCCGGCAGCGCCAGCCGCAGCCGCGCCCCCGCTCCTTCGTCGCGCCGCTCGAGGACGCGCACCACGCCGTCCACGTGCCCCTGCACGAGGTGCCCGCCCAGCGGGTCACCCATGCGGAGCGGGCGCTCGAGATTCACTTCGTCCCCCGGGCGCAGCGCCGCGAGTGTCGTGCGGCGCAGCGTCTCGTCCCCGAGCGCCGCCTCGAACCAGCCGGCCCCGGACGCGACGACGGTCAAGCAGACCCCGTTCACCGCGACGCTGCCGCCGCGCGGCAGAGGATCGGAGAACGGCACGGCGACGCGCACGCGGTGCTCCGCGCCCGCCTCGGCCGCCGCCTCGATCCGACCCCGTCCTTCCACGATTCCGGTGAACATGTCCTCTGGCCCCGTTCTCACGCTTCGGCGTCGAGCCGGCGCGCCGGTCGGCGCGGGCTGTGGCGCAGCCGCGCCGAAACCACCCAGTCCGAGCCGACCCGGCGCCAGCGGGGCGACACGAGCTGCGCCGCGCCGGCCACCGGCGCCGCGCCACGCCCGGCGAACGCCGGCCGGGCCGCGGATCCTCCGAAAAGCCGCGGCGCGACGTAGAGCACGAGCCGGTCGCCGACCTTCTGATCGAGCGCCGCGCCCAGCACCTCTCCGCCTCCCTCGATGAGCACCGAGGCGATGCCGCGACGTCCGAGCGCCCGCAGCGCCGCGCGCAGGTCGACCCGACCGCCGCGCGCGGCCACTTCGACCACCGTCGCCCCGGCCCGCTCGAGCCGCCGCCGGCGCAAAGGCGAAGCGTTCCGCCGCGTCACCAGGAGGACCGGCCCGCCCGCGGTCCTGAGGATCCGCGACGCGGCGGGGGTCCGCAGCCGGCTGTCGAGCACCACCCGCACCGGATCGATGGCGCGCGCGTGGCCGTTGGCCCCCGGAGCGCTCAGCCGCGGATCGTCGGCGAGCAGCGTCCCGACGCCCACGAGAACAGCGTCGTGTTCCGCCCGCAGGCGCCGCGCGTCCCGCCGCGCCGACGCCGAGGTGATCCACTGGGAGCGGCCGGCGCGCGTCGCGATGCGGCCGTCCAGGCTCATGCCCGCCTTGAGCGTGACGCTCGGGAGACCGCTGCGCTGGCGGTGCAGGAAGGCGGCGTTCAGCTTCTCCGCCTCGCTGCGCAGCGATCCCATTGTCACCCTCACCCCCGCCTTCCTCAAGGCCGCAAAACCACGCCCATTCACTCTCGGGTCGGGATCGCGCATGCAGGCGATCACCTCCCGCACGCCCGCCGCCAGGATCGCGTCGGTGCAGGGCGGGGTGCGGCCGAAGTGGCAGCACGGCTCGAGATTCACGTACAGTCGCGCGCCCCGCGCTTGGGGCCCGGCCTGGCGCAGCGCCCGCACCTCGGCGTGCGGCGACCCGGCCCGCGCGTGCCAGCCGCGCCCGACGACGCGGCCCTCCTTCACGAGTACCGCCCCCACCATCGGGTTCGGCCGGGTGCGGCCACGGCCGCGCTCCGCCAGCTCGAGGGCCAGGCGCAGCCAGCGCCGGTCTTCCGTCCTTCGGGTCTCTCGGCTCCCCCCCGCCATCCTCGATCTCCCCAGGCTCCTAGGCGGCGGCCGGCAGGAGTCCGTCGACGAACGCCTCCGGGTCGAAGTCGATCAGGTCGTCGGGGCCTTCCCCGACGCCGAGGTAGCGCAGCGGCAGGCCCAGTTCCTGGACGATGCGCACGGCAATGCCGCCGCGCGCCGTGCCGTCGATCTTGGTCAGAACGAGACCGCCGACACCGGCCGCGTCGAGGAACCGGCGCGCCTGCGGCAGGCCGTTCTGCCCCGTCGTCGCGTCGAGCACCAGCAGCACCTCGTGCGGCGCTCCGGCGATGCGGCGGCCGAGCGTGCGCCTCACCTTCTCGAGCTCCCGCATCAGCGGATCCTGCGTGTGCAGGCGGCCAGCCGTGTCCACGATGAGCGCGTCGATGCCGCGCGCCTCGGCGGCGGCGGCCGCGTCGAACGCCACCGCGGACGGGTCGGCCCCGGGGCGCTCGCCGCTGAACTCGGCTCCCGCCCGGGTCGCCCAGATCTTCAGCTGCTCTGAGGCACCGGCGCGGAACGTGTCGGCGGGGCACAGCATCACCCTGGCTCCCGCGGCGACCAGCCGGCGCGCCAGCTTGCCGGCGGTGGTCGTCTTGCCTCCGCCGTTGACCCCGACGATCAGGATCACGCGAGGTTGTCCCGCGGGCGCCGCGGCCGCCGCGGGCACGGACGGCGCTCCCGCCCCTGGTGCCGCCAGGAGCCGGAGGATCTCGCCGCGCGCGGCGCTGCGCACCTGCCCCCACGAAGGGGCGCGGGTGCCGCTGGTGCCGCGCACCTCGTCCACGATGCGCGCCGCGGTCTCGGGCCCGAGGTCGGCCTCGATCAGAGCGTTCTCCAGCGCCTCGCCCCAGTCGGTGCCGGTCGCGGCGCCTCCAGGCAGGAGCGACGACACCTTGCCGAGCAGACCATCCCGCGTGCGCTTCAACCCGTGCATGAAGCGCTCGAGACGGCCGGCCGACTTCGGGGTCATCTCGGTCACGAGCCGCTCCGCGCTCCGCTGCTCGTCGAGAGGAGCTGCTTCGCCTTCTCCGCCTCGGGACCGGTCGGCGACAGCTCCAGCACCTTCTTGAACTGGGCGCTGGCGAGGTCGGGCTTGCCCATCTTCTGGTAGGCCGTCCCGAGCCCGATGTAGCCGAGCAGGTACTTCGGGTTGAGCTCGACCGCCTTCTGGAAGGAGCGCTGCGCCTCCGAGAGGACCCCCTGGTCGAGATAGAGGTTGCCCAGGTTCAGCTGGATCTTCTCGGGGGTGCGGTACGTCTTGTCGGTCAGCGCCGCCTGGAATTCCTTCAGCGCCTTGTCGTACTGCTTGGTCTCGCGGTACAGGACGCCGAGGACGTTGTGGGCGTCGGTGAAGTGCGGATCGATCTTCACCGCCTGCTGGAGGTGGTCGATCGCCTGGTCGTACTCGCTGAGGTTCATGTGGATGAGCCCGAGGTAGTGGTGCGCCTCGGCGTTCTTCGGGTCGCGCTTGACGGCCTCCTTGGCCGATTCCAGGGCCTGGGAGGTCTGTCCCTGCTCCATCTGGACCATCGCGAGACGCAGGAAGCGGTTGCTTTCGTCCGCCTGCACCGCCTGCGTCCCCGACGAAGAACACGCCGTCCCTCCGGCCAGAAGGCCGAGGGCCAGGAGGGCCGCTAGAAGCGGCCGCACGTCTGCACGCGCATCGCTTGTCCTTCCGATCCGCATCACGGGCACACTTTTCCCCCTTGAGGACCCGCCATTTTATTGATCCGTAAGGCTTTTGTAAACGGGGACTTGCGGGGCCCGGTCCCCTCCCTCAGGACCGCTTGAAGAGGCGGGAGAAGAGGCCCCGGCGGGTGGGGGGGGCCGGGGGCTCCGGGTCGGAGGCGATTTCCTGGCCGGCCAGGATGGCGGCCGGGTTGTCTTCGACGAGGCGCCGGGCGATGGGGGCGCCAACGAGCCTGGCGACGGCGTCGCGGGCGTCCGAGAGGGTGGGGGGACGGTAGCGGACGTCGTGGCTGTCGGAGGCGAGGATGTGGATGAGGTTCCGCTCCAGCATGCGCACGGCGAAATCGCGCGCCTTGTTGCCGAACCGGCCGGTGATGGAATTGCCGGTCACCTGGGTCAGGGCTCCGAGACGCACCGACGCGGCGACGCGCTCGAAGTCCTCCAGGTAATACGCCACGCGCTCGGGGTGCGCCATGATCGGCGTGATGCCGAGCAGGCGGAGCTGGAAGATGGTGTCGTCCACCTTCATCGGTATCTGCTGGTACGGCAGCTCGAGGAGCATGTACTTGCCGCGGTCGGCGACCGTCATCAGATCCCCTGCTTTCGCGCGCTGCACGACGTCGGCGGTGAAATAGACCTCGGCGCCGGGCAGGAGCTCGACCTTCTCCGCCTCGTCGCCGCGCGCCGCCTGCTTCACCTTCGCGATGCTCTCGAAGATGGCGGCCCGGGTGTTGTCGTACACGCCGGGCTTCATGTGCGGCGTGGCGGTGACGGCGGTGATGCCGTCGCGGCCGGCGATGCGGAGGAACTCGAGCGTCTCCTCGAGCTGCTTCGCCCCGTCGTCGATGCCGGGGAGCAGGTGGTTGTGCAGGTCGATCATGCCTCCTCCTTCAAAGGTCGCGACAGCAGGTCCCGCACCGCCTCGGCGGCGGATCGGCGGCCGTCGAGGACGTCGCGCACCTGCGACGCGATCGGCATCTCGACCCCGTGGCGCGCCGCGAGGGCGAGGGTGGCGCGCGTCGTCGCCACGCCTTCGGCGACGGTGCGTCTTTCGGCGAGCAGCTCCTTGAGCGGCCGGCCGCGGCCAATCTCGATGCCGAGCGATCGGTTGCGGCTCAGTCCCCCGGTGCAGGTCAGGACCAGATCCCCCAGGCCGGCGAGGCCGGCAAACGTCCCGGCGCTGCCGCCGGCGGCGACACCGAGCCGCGTCATCTCGGCGAGGCCACGGGTCAAGAGCGCCGCGCGCGTGTTCAGGCCGAGACCGGTGCCCTCGGCGATGCCGGTGGCGAGCGCCATGACGTTCTTCAGCGCTCCCCCGAGGGCGACGCCGACGGGATCGCGGTTGCGGTAGAGGCGGAACGAGCCGGCCGTGACCTGCTCCTGCACCCGCAGGGCGACCGCCTCGTCCGACGAGGCGACCACGACGGCGGTCGGCTGCCCCTGCGCCAGCTCCTGGGCGAAGGAGGGACCGGAGAGAATGGCGCAGGGCGGGGCCGACGGGGCTTCCTGCCGCATCACCTCGTCGAGTCGCAGGCCGCTCCCCTCTTCGATCCCCTTGGACGCCACGACACGATCGGCTGCAGGGTCGAGATGCGCCTCCGCAGCGCGGAAGAGAGTCCGGCTCGCCTGCGCCGGCGCGACGAAGATCACCAGCCGGCATCCCGCGAGCGCCTCGGCGAGATCGGCCGTGGTCTGGAGGCCGTCCGGGAAGGGACAGCCGGACAGGTACGCCGTGTTCACGCGGTCGCGCTTCAGGTCGGCGGCGCACGCGGCGCGCCGCGCCCACAGGATCGTGTCGACGCCGGAGCGCGCAAGATGGATCGCGAGCGCGGTCCCCCACGATCCCGCTCCCAGGACGGCGGCGCGGCCGGCGCCGGACCCCGAAGCCCCGCTCACGCGCGGCTCCCGATCCGGGGCTCGGCCTTCTGTAGCATGCGGCCGATGTTGGTTCGGTGCGTGAACAGGATCAGGATGCCCGCGCCGAACGCGAGAACAACGACGGGCACCGGAAGCCGCAGTCCAAGGGCCGCGATCGGCAGCATGACCGCGGCGCTCACCGAGCCGAGCGAGATCATCCGGCTCAGCGCCACGGCGGCGGCGAAGGAAGCCAGCGCGATCCCCAGCGCCATCGGAGCCAGGACGGAGAAGGCCCCGGCGCCGGTCGCGACCCCTTTGCCGCCGCGGAAGCCGAGCCACGGCGTGAAGACGTGGCCGAGAATCGCGGCGCCGCCGGCGATGGCGCCGGCCGTCGTGGCGTGCTCCGGATCCGTGAAGCTGCGGCCGGCGAACGCCGCCGCGGCCCCTTTCGCCGCGTCGAGGAGCAGCGCGATGACACCGAGCCGCCAGCCGGCGAAGCGGGCGACATTGGTCGCTCCGACATTGCCACTGCCGACGGCGCGGATGTCGAGCCCTCCGAACACCCGCGCCAGGAGGTACGAGAAGGGAATCGAACCGAGCAGGAAGCCCGTCACCGCGGCGAGCGCGTCACCGCTCATGCCGTCCGGCGCTCCTGGCCCAGCGGGAACTCCTGCAGGGCGCGATACTGCGAACCGCCGGGGCCGAGGCGGCTCTCGAAGAGGACGAGATGGTGCACTTCGAAGGCGCCTCCCTCGGCCTCCGCCTCCCGCGCCAGCGGCGTCTTCCAGTCGCCGGCACGTCCCTCCCTGGTGCGCGCCAGCGTGAGATGCGGGCGGAACGGTCGATCGTCGGGGGTGAAGCCAATCTCCTGAAGCGCGCCGTCGAGACCGCGCTTGAGCCGGGCGGCGGTCTCGAGGTCGCCGCGCAGGCCGAAGACGAGGACGCGCGGGCGCCCGTGACCCGGAAAGGTGTGGACCCCGAGCGCTTCGAGCCGGAACGAAGCGGCGCCCGCGGCCACCGGCGCGATCGCGTCAACGACCGCGGTCACGCGCGTCTCCGGCGTTTCGCCCAGGAAGAAAAACGTCACGTGGATCCCCTCCGGGCGCGTCCAGCGCAGCGGCAGCGGCAGATCCCGGAGCCGCTTCTGACAGTCGGCGAGCCGCTCGCGGACCTCGTCGGGTATCTCCGCGGCCACGAACAGCCTCACTTCCCCGCCGCCCGCAGCAACTCGCGCCGCAGGAGATCGAGGGCCGCCTGCGCGGCGCGGGCCTGCACCACCGTCCTCGTTCCCGGAAGCAACAGGCGCCGCGACGAGGAGCCGTCCGGTCCGGCCACGCCGAGGATGACGGTGCCGGGTGGGTGTGTATCTCGATGCCCCGCGGGCCCGGCGAAGCCGGTGGTCGCGATCCCCCAGTCCGCGCCCAGCCGCCGGCGGATGCCCTCCGCCAGGCCGATCGCCGCCTCGGCGGAGACGGCGCCGTGGCGCTCGAGGATCGCGGCGTCGAGATCAGCGAGCACCCGCTTCGCCGCGTCCGTGTAGACGACGCCGCCCCCGGCGAACCAGTTCGAGGCCCCGGGCACCGCCGTGAAGCGCCGCGCGATCCGTCCGCCGGTGATCGACTCCGCCGCGGCGACGGTGTGCCGGCGCGACACCAGCAGCCGGCCGACGACTTCTTCGAGCGTGTCCTCGTTGCGGCCGAAGACGTCGTCGCCGAGCACCGCGGCGATCCCGGCGTCGAGACGCTCGATCTCGGTGGCCTTCCCTCTGGGCGTTGTCCATTCGGTCAGGTGGATCTCGATCTGTCCCGCGCCGGCGAGGATGGTCCAGCCGACCTTCCCCGCCGTCTTGTGAACGGCGGCGAGCCGGTGATCGACATCCGATTCGTTGGTGCCGGCGATCTTGATGATGCGGTGCACCCGCCGGGGCCCGGTCTTGTCGAGCCGCGGCAGGAGGGCATCGAGGGTCATGCGCTCCATCTCGCTCGGGACACCGGGGAGGAGCGCGAGGATGGCCCGGTCGGTGCGCAGGAGCAGGCCCGGGGCGGTGCCGAGCTTGTTGGGCAGCACCTCGGCGCCGCGCGGCACCTGCGCCTGACGCAGGTTCGACGGGGGCATCGGCCGGCCGTGCCGCCGGAAGCGCTCCTCGAGCTCGCGCACCAGCGCCGCGTCCTCCTCGAGCGGCAGGCGCAGCACCGCGGCGACGGCCTCGCGCGTCAGGTCGTCCACCGTGGGACCCAGGCCGCCCGTGGCGACCACGAGGTCCACCCGCGTGATCGCCAGGCGCAGCGCGTCCTCCAGCTCGTGCACATCGTCGCCGACCACGGTCCGGAAGCGGACCTCGTAGCCGTGCGCGCCGAGTGCCCGCGACAGGAAGGCGCCATTGCTGTCGATGCGGTCGGGCCCCAGGAGCTCCGTCCCGATGGCGATGGTCTCCGCCCGCCGCGGGCCGGTGCGCGGGGCGCCTCCTCCGGGCAGGGTCGAGTGGCCGCTCATGCCGCGGGCCCCAGCGCGCGGATCGCTTCCTCGAGCCGCCGACCGAAGAGCTGCAGCGCTTCGCGGTCGCGTCCGGCCTTCCCTTCCGGGAAGCGCAGCGGCGGCCCGAAGCGCACGTGCACACGCGCCGGCCGCGGGATCGCCCCGCCGACCGGCATCGAGTCGGCCGCGCCGTCGATGAACACCGGCACGACCGGGACCTTGCTGAGGGCGGCGAGGAGCGCCGCCCCCGGCTGGGTGTCGCCGAAGCGCCCGTCCTCGCTGCGCGAGCCCTCGGGGAAGAGGCCGACGATCCGCCCGCTCTGGAGGGTGCGCACCGCCTGCCTCAGGCCGTGCGCGTCGCGGCCGGCGCGCACCGGAATGGTCCCCATCCCCCAGTAGAACCAGCGCAGGAAGAGCAGGTCGTACATCCACTGCAGCACGATGAAATGGATCGGCCGAGGCGCCGCCGAACCGAGCAGGATCGCGTCCATGTACGACACGTGGTTCGACGCGACGATGGCCGCGCCGCGCGGCGGCAGGTGCTCGAGACCGTCGCGCGTCAGCCCCAGGTAGAGCCGCACGAACGGGTAGAAGATCCCCTTCACGAACCAGTAGAACATCAGGGCGCTCCGACCGGGGGCGCCGTCACGCCGGCGGGCGGGGTCGCGGCGCGCCCCGGCTCGCCGGGGGTGACGAGCCCGCCGCTGACGATGAGCTTCACGCCTTCCTCGATGGACATGTCGAGCGGCACCACCTGGGCATTCGGCACGACTGCGAGCCAGCCCGAAGTCGGGTTCGGCGATGTCGGCAGGAACACCAGCGACACGTCGCGCAGCGGCGGCTCCCCTTCCCGCGCCATCTGCGTGTCGCTCCGGGTCAGGAAGCCGATGGTGTAGACGCCGGGACGCGGGTACTCGACCGCCACGACACGCCGGAAGGCGGCGTTGGTGCTGCTGAAGGCGTCGATGAGCTGGCGCGCCGATCCGTAGATCCCCTTCACGACCGGCAGCCGCAGCACCAGGCGCTCGAACTCCTCCACCACCTTGCGGCCGACGAAGTTGCTGGCGAACGCCCCGACGGCGAGGATGAGCCCGAAGGTCAGGATCACCCCGAGTATGGGGACCACCCAGGCGACGACCACCGGGTCGTGCCCGAAGACCGGCCACGCGAACCTGAGGACGGCGAGGAGCACGGGCGACGACACCCCCTCGACGAGGCGCACGAGCACGGCCAGCAGCCACACGGTGATCATCATCGGCAGCACCAGGATGAGGCCGGTGAAGAACCACTGCCGCAGCCGGGCGAAGCCGCGCGGCCGCGGTCGATCAGCCGGCACGCGATCCCTCGCGGCCGTCCACCACCCCGAGCCGGCGCGAGAACCTCAGGAAGTAGTCGGTCGCCGACAGGACCGCGACCGCGACGACCACCCAGATGGCCACGTCGCCCGCCAGGTCCCACTGTCCCAGGTAGCGGTTGCCGAACATCAGGAGGACGATGGCCACGATCTGGCTGATCATCTTGTACTTCCCCCAGACGCTCGCCCCGATGGTCACGCCCTGGGACGAGGCGATCATCCGGAGGCCGTCCACGGCGAACTCCCGCCCGAGAATGATCCAGACCATCCACGCCTTGGCGGCGCCGATCTCCACCAGCGACACGAAGGCGGCGGAGGTCAGGAGCTTGTCGGCGATCGGGTCGAGCAGGATGCCGAGGGTCGTCACCTCGTCGCGGCGCCGCGCCAGCCAGCCGTCGAGCCAGTCGGTGAGCGAGGCGAGCAGGAACACGCAGACCCCGATGATCTGCCAGGAGACGTTGAGATGTTCGAGGGCCGTGGTACGGGTCATCAGGACCACGACCAGGACCGGGGTCAGGAAGATGCGGCCGATGGTGATCCAGGTCGGAAGGTTGATCATCCCTCGGCGCGTTTGAGAAATGAGCGGAAGGGCGCGTCGCTTCGGTAGAATGCGCCGCCGGATCGCGACGGCGCGGAACATAGCACACGCCCCCGGGGGGATCAACGTGCCGATTCGTTTCGGGACCGACGGCTGGCGCGGCATCATCGCCGAGGAGTTCACCTTCGACGGCGTGCGCCGCGTGACGCAGGCGGTCGCGGACCTGATTCACGAGGAAGGGGGGACTGCCTCACCGGTCCCGGTGGGTCACGACGTCCGCTTCCTGAGCCGGCCGTTCGCCGAGTGCGCCGCGGCGGTGCTCGAAGGCAACGGCCTGACGGCGCTCCTGCCCGAGACCGCGACGACGACGCCGATGGTCTCCTGCCAGGTGGTGGCCTCGGCCGCCCCGCTCGGGATCGCCATCACCGCCAGCCACAATCCGCCGGAGTGGAACGGCTTCAAGCTCAAGGCCCCGTTCGGCGGCAGCGCGCCGCCGGAGATGACCGAGCGGGTCGAGGCGCTCCTCGACCGGCGCGCCCCGCGCGTGGGCCGCGTTCCCGTGCGCCGCCATCCCTTCCTCCCCTCCTACGTTCCCCGGCTGGTTTCGGTGGTCGACCTGCCGGCGATCCGCCGTGCCCCGCTGCGCATCGTCGTGGACAGCATGCACGGGGCCGGAGGGCGCATCCTCGAGGACCTGGTGCGCGGCGGGCGCACGAGAGTGCGCACGATTCGCGGCGATGCCGACATCCTGTTCGGCGGGGCCGCGCCCGAGCCGCGGCCCGAGAACCTCGATTTGCTGCGCCGCAGCGTCGTGGCGCAGAGGGCGCACCTCGGGCTCGCCCTGGACGGGGACGGCGACCGCCTCGGGGTGATCGACGAGCGCGGGCGCGATGTCCCGGCGCTGCAGACCTTCGCGCTCCTGGCCCTGCACCTGCTGCGCACCAAGGGATGGCGCGGCGGCATCGCCCGCACCTTCGCCAACACGCTGCTCGCCGAGCGCATCGCGAAGGCGCACGGCGTGGCATTCCACGACCTGCCAATCGGCTTCAAGCACATCGCGCGCCTGATGCTCGAGGACGACATCCTCATCGGCGGCGAGGAGAGCGGCGGCATCGGCGTCAAGCGCTTCCTGCCGGAGCGCGACGGCATCCTCATCGGGCTGCTGATGGCGGAAATGCTGGCGACCGGCGAGCGGCGCCTGAGCCGCCGCATCGCGGCCATGCAGGCCGAGTTCGGGGCCTACGAATACGAGCGCGTCGACCTGCACCTGCCGCCGGGAGCCGGGCGGCGCGCCGTCGACACGCTCAAGGCGGATCCACCGGCCCGTCTCGGGGGACTCAAGGTCGCGGGGCGCGACAATCTCGACGGCGCCAAGCTCCTGCTCGGCGACGCGGGCTGGATCCTCTTCCGCGCTTCGGGGACCGAGCCGGTCCTGCGCGTCTACTGCGAGGCGTCCACGAAGCCGCTGGTCCGGCGGCTGCTGCGCGCCGGCGTCGGGCTCATCCGGCGTTTCGCCGGCTGATCCGTTGCGGAATCAGCGCTGATGCGTCCCGGGGAATGGGGCATCATCACTGCGTGCCGCGCGTGCGTGAATAGATCTCCAGCAGGTCGCCGACCGTGGCGACGTTCGCCACGATGAACACGACGAGCAGCAGGATGGCGCCGCCGGCGGCGGCCCGGCGCGCCCATGGCCGGTCGCTCAGCACGCGCGGAACGAACGGCAGCAGCACCGCCGCGGCGAGGAGATACAGGATCGGGCGCGACTGCCCAAGAGGCTCCGGCAGGGCGTAGAGCACCGCCGACACCACGGCGGTCAGCGCGAAGGGAAAGGTGCGCAGGAGATCGCCGTGCTCCAGCATCTCCTCCAGGTACATCCCGGCGGCGAGACACAGAAAGGGATACAGCGGCACGCGGTACCAGCCGTACACCACCCGGTGATCGGCGGTCAGCGCGAGGAGCGTGGCATACACGGCCACCGGCAGGACGATCAGCGTCAGCCTCGAGAGGCGGCCGGATGTGTCTCCCGAGATGGGCGCCGCGCCGCCGCGGTCGTCGCGGCCGCGGAACGCGGCGATGGCGAACGCCACCCAGAGCCACAGGTAGGTGCCGCCGCCGAACCACTTCACCACCGCCTTGCCGCCCAGGAGGTCGTGGAACGACTCGGACGAGACCCATTTCGAAGACCCCTGCCCCTGCATGACCTTGAGGAAGATGCCGAAGTCGTAGGCCGCCGCGTAGAGTAGGTAGAGGACCAGCCCCGCCGCGGCGATGCCGCAGGCGACGAGCGCATCGCGCCGCCGCCGCTGCGCCAGGAGCGCCAGCGCCACCACCGCGACGAGGGCGACACCCGTCGCCTTGGTCCAGATCGACAGCGCCCCGATGAGGCCGGCCGTGACGGCGCCGCGCCGCTCCCCTCCCGGCCGATCCGGCCGCACGGCCAGGAGCGCCGCCATGAAGAACAGGGCCAGCAGGCTCTCCGCCTTCACCAGCCTCTGGCCGAGGATCAGGACCGGTGTGGTGGCATAGACGAGGGCCGCCAGCAGCGTCGTCGCCTCGGAAAAGCCGTAGGCGCGCGCCAGCCGCTCGAGGAGCAGGAGTCCCGCGAGGCTCAGGAGAATCGGCACCAGGCGCATCACCGGCAGCGTGCACTCGAGGAACGAGCGCGCCCCGGCGAGCGAGCAGAAGATGCCGACCGGGATCGAGAACAGCGGCGGGTGGTCGAAGTAGGGCCGCACCACGATGTAGCGATCGCCGAACCACCTGAAGTCGTGCGCCTGGTCGGGCGGGTAGGCGTCCGGGAAGGTGGTCCACGCGGCCGGCTCCAGCTGGTGCAGCAGGTGCCAGCCTTCCCACGCGTGCTGGTACTCGTCGGCCGTCTCGTGGTGGAACGGCACGAAGGCGTAGTCGTGGAAGCGCAGGAGCGCGGCGAGCATGACGATCGCCCCGAGGGCGAGACGCGGCCGCTCCGCGATGGTGCCCTCGCGCAGGCGGCCGGCGAACGATTGCGGCGCCGCCCGGCCGCGGCGCCACAGGACCGCCGCCGCGATGAGGCTCGCCGCGAGAAGTCCCCAGCCGATCCCGTGGCTGCCGCGCGCCGCCGCATAGGCGTCGCTGTCCGGGGCGAGGAAGGCCTCGGGGATCGGCTGCAGCCGCCGCCCCGGAGGCTGCCACGACAGGACCAGGCGCGCCTCACCCGAATCGAGCCGGTAGTCAACCGCGATCGGATGGAAGCCCGCCGAGAGCGGCCGGTCGGTCGTGGCATCGGGACGAACCTCGATCGGCTCCCCGTCAATCGCGAGCGCCGCCGACCCCTGCGCGTCCACGGAGAAGCCGTACGTCCCCGTCTCCGGCACGGCGAGCACGCCGCGCCAGTGGATGACGTACGGCGGCATCTGCGACGGGAAGCCGAAGGCCTGGTAATTCCAGTGGAAGATGTAGGCCGCATCGAGCCGCTGCGGCACCGGGAAATCGAGACGCGGATCGACGCGGCGGCTGACCTCGACTTCCCGCCCGTCGGCCCCGGTGATGGCGTAGACGCCGGCGAGTCCCCCGCCGCCGCGGAGGAGCGACCCGGCGAGCAGCAGGATGGCGGCGGCGACGGCGGCCGCCCCCCAGGCGAGCCGCCTCGGATTCACGAAGTGTGATGCTCCGCCGACCGGTCGAACTCGGAAAGCAGGACCTTCTTCTCCTCGGCCTTCAGGAAGGTCGCCTCGATGGTGTTCCGTCCGACGCGCAGCACTTCTTCCTGCGAAAGCCCGAGCTCCTGGTGCAGGGTCTCCCACTCCTGGAGCAGCGTGGTTCCGAACATCGCCGGGTCGTCGCTTCCCACGGTGACGAACACGTCGGCCCGGACGAGCGTCGGGATGGGGTGCGCGTCCCAGTCCTTCACGATGCCGGTGGCGATGTTGCTGGTCGGGCAGCATTCGAGCGGGATGCGTCTCTCCGCCAGCAGGCCGACGAGTGTTGTGTCCTCGACGGCGCGGACGCCGTGACCGATGCGGTCCACCTGGAGGACTTCGATCGCCTCCCACACCGACTCGGGGCCGGAGAACTCGCCGGCGTGCGCCGTGGTCCGGAGCCCGAGCCGGCGCGCCTCGCGGTAGGCCATGGCGAAATCCTTCGCCTTCCACGCCGATTCGTCGCCTCCGATGCCGACACCGACGACGCCGCGCGGAAGGAATGCGGCGGCGTGCTCGACGAGCGGCTCGAACGCCGCCGGTCCCCATTGCCGCACGCTGTCGAGGATCCACTGCAGGCGCGGGCCGCCGTTCCTCGCGGCCGCCGTCCCCGCGGAGGTGACCGCGTCGAGGATCTCCTTCGGCGGGATGCCGCGCCGCACGAAGATCCCCGGCGAGCACATCACCTCCGCGTAGCGCACCCGCTGCGCGCCGAGGCGTTCCGAGAGGCGCGTGGTGGCGAGGGCGAAGTCCTCGGCGTCGGTCAGGTCCTCGCACAGGGCGGCGAAATGCTTCAGGAAATCGACGAACCCGGCGTGGCGATAGAGCGCCTCGAGGCGCCGCCGCTCGCCGTCGCTGGTCAGCTTCTTCCGGCGGGCGCGGATCGCCACGAGCGTGTCGAGGTCGATCGACCCTTCGAGGTGGAGATGGATCTCCGCCTTGGGCATCTCCGCGAAGGGGGGAGGAGGCGCGCTCATCGTGGGGATTATAGGAGCCTATCGTTGCGCTGGGGGCCGGTCCCGATTTCGCGATCTAGTGCGTCGGCTGCTCGGCGACGGTCTCGGGCTGCGCGTCCGCCTCGGACGTGTCGGGCAGGTACGGATCGCGGCCGGTGCCGAAGCGCTTCATGATCTTGGCGACGTAGGTGCGGGTCTCGGCGTACGGCGGAATGCGCTTCAGGTTCAGGACCACGTTCTCGCCGGCGTTGTAGGCCGCCAGCGCCAGCCGCACGTCGCCCTGGAACAGGTCCAGCAGGTATCTCAGGTAGCCGGCCCCGCCGCGGACGTTGTCGTCCGGGTTCCACGCATCGCGCACGCCGAAGCGATCGGCGGTGTCGGGCATGAGCTGCATCAGGCCCTGCGCCCCCTTCACCGAGCGCGCCAGCGGATCGAACGAGGACTCGACCGCCGCCACCGCATAGACCAGGTCGGGGTGGATGCCGTGCTCGCGCGCGGCCCGCTCGATGATGTCGCGGTACTGCGCGCCCGAGCCGGGGCGCACCGCGCGCCTCTCGGGAACCATGACGCGCAGATCGCGGCTGTCCGGCACGTTGGTGATCACCAGGTTTCCGTCGGCATCGCGCCGGTAGTAGATCGCATCCCCGGCCGCCACCGGGGCGAAGATCGCCCCCACGACGGCCAGCAGGAGTCCCGCGGCCGCGGCGCGCCCGGTCAGGGAACCTCCGTGGAGGCTCACTGGCCCCGCGCCTCGCGGATCAGGTTCTCGAGGATCGAAATCGATTTCTCGCGCACGCCTTCGAGGTCGCCGGTGCGCCGTCCCCCGGCTTCCGCCATGTCGGCCCGCCCGCCGCCGCGGCCTTCCACCAGCGGCGCGAGCGCCTTGACGATCTCCCCGGCATGGAGCGGCGGAATGAGGTCCTTGCTGACGGAGGTGGTGACCTGCACACGATCCTCCTCCTGCGCCGCCCACTGCACGATGACGCCCGACGGCAGGCGCTCGCGATTGCGGTCCACGAGCGCGCGCAGGGCTCCCTTGTCGAGGCCGCGCTGCACCTTCGGGACGAGAACCCGCACGCCGGCCACCTCGCGCACCTCCTCGACTCCGCCGCCTCCCTCGCCCGAGGCGATGGCGACCTTGAGGCGCTCGATCTCCCGCTGCAGCGCGCGGTTCTGCTCGACCAGGCGCGCCAGCGCTTCGGGCGCGGCGGACCGGTCCACGTGGAGCGCGGCGGTGACACCCGCCAAAGCCCGGCGCTCGTCGCGCGCCTCGTCCAGGGCGAGCGCCCCGGTCAGGGCCTCGACGCGGCGCGTGCCGGCGGCGATGCCGCGCTCGGGCGCGAGCCGGACGACGCCGATGGATCCGGTGGTCGAGGCATGCGTCCCGCCGCACAGCTCCATGCTGAACCCGGGAATCTCGACGACCCGCACGATGTCGGCGTACTTGTCGCCGAAGAACGCCAGGGCGCCTTTGCGCAGCGCCTCGTCGAGCGGCATCACGGCGGAGCGGATCGGCAGGTCCTGGCGCACCACGTCGTTCACCAGGTCCTCGACCTGGCGCTGGATCTCCTCCGGGAGCGAGGCATAGTGCGTGAAGTCGAAGCGCAGGCGATCGGCCTCGACGAGCGAGCCGGCCTGCTTGACGTGCGTCCCCACCACCTCGCGCAGCGCCGCGTGCACGAGGTGCGTCGCGTCGTGGGCCCGCGTGGTCGCCAGCCGGCGGGACTTGTCCACCTCGGCGCGCACGAGATCGCCGACGCGCAGCCGGCCCTCGAGCACGGTCACCTGGTGCAGCGGCAGCCCGCGGCGCACCGCCTGGGTGTCGCTCACGGCGGCGGCGCCGCCCGAAGCGGTCAGTGTGCCGGCGTCGCCGATCTGACCGCCCGACTCGGCGTAGAACGGCGTGTGGCTGAGGAGCACGCCGCCCTTTTCGCCCTGCCGCAGCTCCTCGACCAGGGCTTCGCCGCGCAGGAGCGCGACGACGCGCGCCTCCTCGACGACGTGGTTCACGTAGCCGGTGAACTCGCTCGAGGCGATCGGTGATGTCGCCAGCGCTCCGGCCAGGGGCGCGGCGATCTCCTTCATCCCCTTGCGCGAGCGGGAGCGCTGCTCCTCCATCTCGCGCTCGAAGCCGGGCTCGTCCACGTCGAGCTTCCACGCCTGGGCGACGTCCTTCACGAGATCGAACGGCACGCCGAAGGTGTCGTACAGGCGGAAGGCCTCGGGTCCGGGAATCGTTCCCTTCCCGTCCTTGCGCAGCGCGGCGGCGAGCGCCTCGACCTTGGCGAGGCCGATGGCGAGGGTGCCGGCGAAGCGCTCTTCTTCGCGCAGGAGCGTCGCGGCGATGGCGGTGCGGTGCGCCGAGAGGTCGGGATAGGCCGGCTCCATGAGCTCGATGACGGTTCCGGAGAGCGTGCCGAGGAACGGCCGCTCCATGCCGAGAGCGCGTCCGAAGCGGATGGCGCGCCGGAGGATCCGGCGCAGCACGTAGCCGCGCCCGTCGTTGCCGGGAACGACCCCGTCGCCGATCAGGAAGGTGAGGGCGCGCACGTGGTCGGCGATGACCTGGAGGCCGACGCGGTCGTCGCCTTGCGACGGGTCGGGGCGGCGGCCGGAGGCCTCCTCGGCGAGCCGCGCCGCGGCGGCGACGATGGGCGTGAACAGGTCGGTGTCGTAGTTGCTCTCGACGCCCTGCAGGACGGCGGACAGCCGCTCCAGTCCCATGCCGGTGTCCACGCCGGTGCGGGCCAGCGGCACGAGCTTCCCGTCCGCCTGGCGGTCGTACTGCATGAAGACGAGGTTCCAGATCTCCATGAAACGTCCGCAGTCGCAGCCGGGAGCGCACGGCGAGACGGTGCAGGCGATCGGCTGCTTCCCGCGGTCGACGTAGATCTCCGAACAGGGACCGCAGGGGCCCGTCTCTCCCATCGACCAGAAGTTGTCCGCCTCACCGAGCCGGGCCAGCCGCGCCTCGGGCACGCCCGGCCCCTTGCGCCACAGGTCGTACGCCTCGTCGTCCTCGCGGAAGACGGTGACGAAGAGCTTGTCCTTCGGCAGGCCGTAATGCGACGGCGACGTCAGGAGATCCCAGCCGAAGGCGATCGCATCCTTCTTGAAATAGTCGCCGAAGGAGAAGTTCCCCAGCATCTCGAAGAAAGTGTGGTGACGCGGCGTGCGGCCGACCTGCTCGAGGTCGTTGTGCTTCCCCGACACGCGCATGCACTTCTGGGACGTGGCGGCGCGGACGTACGGCCGCGGCTCACGCCCGAGGAACGTGTCCTTGAACTGGTTCATCCCGGCGTTGGTGAACAGCAGCGTCGGGTCCTGGGCGGGGACCAGCGGCGACGAGGAGACGACCTGGTGGCCGTGCTCCTCGAAGAAAGAGAGAAAGCGCCTGCGGATTTCCGTCGCCGTGATCATGTCGCGTGGTCCCAGGAACCCGGGGCGCGGAAGGCGCCGCGGGCCGGCCAGTATAACAAGAGGCCCGCGGGCATCCGGCGCGTCCGCGCGGACCTATTTCTTCTTCCCGGCGTGGGCGCGCGACATCTCGATGACCGGCGCCCCCGTCGCGCCGCCCCCCGACTCGAAGCCGGTGCGCAGCGTGCTCTCCATCTCCCGCTGCGCCATGTCGGCGGTCGACTCGATGCCGGCGAGCTTGAGCTTGAACTCGTCCGGGTTGGTGGCGCGCCGCAGGGCCTCTTCCATGGTGATCAGGTCCTTCTTGTACAGCTGGTAGATCGACTGGTCGAAGGTCTGCATGCCGTACTGCGAGGTCCCCTGCGCGATGGCATCGTGGATGAGCTTGGTCTTGTCCTTGTTCTCGACGCAGTCGCGGATGAAGTTCGTGGTGCGCATGACCTCGACGGCGGGGACGCGGCCGTTGCCGTCGGCCTTCGGCATCAGGCGCTGCGAGATGGCCGCCTTGAGCACCGCCGCGAGCTGCAGACGGATCTGCTTCTGCTGGTGCGGCGGGAAGACCGAGATGATGCGGTTGATGGTCTCGGTGGCGTCGAGGGTGTGCAGGGTCGAGAGGACCAGGTGGCCGGTCTCGGCGGCGTTGAGCGCCGTCTCGATCGTCTCGTAGTCGCGCATCTCGCCGACCAGGATGACGTCGGGGTCCTGCCGCAGGGCGGAGCGCAGCGCCGAGGCGAACGACTTGGTGTCGACTTCGACCTCGCGCTGGTTCACCAGGCTCTTCTTGTCGCGGTGCAGGAACTCGATCGGGTCCTCGATGGTCATGATGTGCTCGGTGCGGGTGGTGTTGATGTAGTCGATCATCGCGGCGAGCGACGTCGACTTGCCCGACCCGGTCGTGCCGGTGACCAGGATCAGCCCGCGCCGCTCGTCGGCGATGGTCTTGAGCACCGGCGGCAGGACCAGCTCTTCGACCGTGAGGATCTTCGAGGGGATGACGCGCAGGACCAGCCCCACGGTGCCGCGCTGCTGGAAGATGTTGACGCGGAAGCGGCCGAGCCCGGGGACCGAGTACGCGAGGTCGATCTCGAAGTGGTCCTTGAACTTCTGCTTCTGCCGGCCGCTCATGATGCTGAAGGCCATCGCGATGGTGTCTTCCTGCGACAGCCGGGCGAGCTCGGTCAGCGCCAGGAGGTGGCCGCTCACGCGGATCACCGGGTACGAGCCGACCTTGAGATGGAGGTCGGAGGCCTTGCGCTCCGTGGCGATCTTCAGCAGGTCGTTGATGTGCATCGCGTCTCAGGCTCCTCGGACCGGCGACCCTCGGACACACGACCGGCGCGGTCGGGGGGAAATCTAGGGTCCGCCCCCGGGGGAGTCAAGGAACGTAATGTGCCGTAAGGACTTGACCGGGCGCGGGTTCGGTCAGCCGCGCGGGCGGCTGGTGCCGGCGGCGGCCATGGCGGGGACGTGCGTCAGCCACCCGTGGCGATCCGGCTTCTGGCCCTGGATGAGGGCCATGTACTCGGCCTGGATGCGGCCGGTGACTTCGCCCCGGCGGCCGCTGCCGATGGTGTGCCGGTCGACGCTGCGGATCGGCGTCACCTCGGTGGCGGTGCCGACGAAGAAGCACTCGTCGGCGATGTACAGCATCTCGCGCGGCACGCTGCGCTCGACCACCGGAATTCCCAGGTCGTTGGCGATGGTCAGGATGCTCGCCCGCGTGATGCCGGGGAGGATCGAGGCGGTGAGCGGAGGCGTGTAGAGGGTGCCGCGCTTCACCACGAACAGGTTCTCGCCGCTGCCCTCGCTGACGAAACCGTAACTGTCGAGGGCGATCCCCTCGACGTAGCCGTTGGCCAGCGCCTCCATCTTGATGAGCTGGGAGTTCATGTAGTTCGCGCTCGCCTTCGCCATGGCGGGAAGGGTGTCCGGCGCCTGCCGGCGCCACGAGGAGACCATGGCGTCCACGCCCTTCTCGGTCGCGTCCTTGCCGAGGTAGGCGCCCCACGGCCAGACCGCCACCGCGACGTCGATGGGGCACGGGAACGGATCGACCCCGAGCGACTCATAACCGCGGTACGCCAGCGGGCGGATGTAGCACGCCTCCATCTTGTTCACGCGCACCGTCTCGACCACGGCCTGCTCGATCTGCTCGCGGGTGAACGGGATCTCCATGCGGTAGATGGCGCAGCCGTCGAAGAGCCGCTCGATGTGCTCCTTGAGCCGGAAGATGGCCGGCCCCTGCGGTGTCTTGTAGGCGCGAACTCCCTCGAAGATGCAGGAGCCGTAGTGGATGACGTGCGAGCAGACGTGCACCGTGGCCTGGTCCCACGGGACCAGCTTGCCGTTCATCCAGACTTTGTCGGTCTTGGCGAAGCCCATCTCTTCACCTCGCGGCGGGGAGGAGCGATCGACGCGCAGTATAAAACAGGACCTGTCGGGGCGCACACTACAAAAGCAATTCCGGCGAAGCCATTCTGCGGTTCGTCCCTGGTTTGGCGGGCGGCTTGCGCCTTCTCTGTCCGGCGCGGTCTTCACGCCGATGCCGGAAGGGACCGGCGTCAGCGCCGGGCGGAACGCCTCCCGGGAGCACTGAGGAGGAGGGCCGACCAGGGGCGCGCGCGGCGGCGCGCTTCGAAGCGCAGTCCGGCCGCGCGGGCGCGGCGGACGAGATCCCGCTCGTCCTCGATGAGCAGGCCGGCCAGCACGATGCGGGCGCCCGGGCGTGCGCGCTTCGCCAGCGCCGGCAGCAGCTCGCGGATGACGCGCGCGCCGATGTTGACGAGGGCGAAGTCGAATCGGCGGCCTGCGAGGGCCCGTGCCGCGTCGGCTCGCCGCACGGTCACCGGGTCCGTACGGGAAGCGGCGGTCCTCGATCGCGACGCGGCACGCGCGGACCGCGGGGGACGGTTCATCCGGAGGGTGCGCCGGGCCACGGCGACCGCCACCGGGTCGGCGTCCACGGCATGGGCCCGGCGCGCGCCCAGCCGCACCGCGGCCAGGGCCAGGATGCCGGTGCCGGTCCCGAGATCGAGGACCTCGTCCCCCGGGCGGAGGGACTCCTCGAGGAGCCCGAGCGACAGGCGGGTCGAGGCGTGCTCTCCGGTTCCGAACGCCTGCCCGAACGGGATTCTCAGGACGATGCGGCCGTTTCCCGTGGGCGGATGGAGTCCTTCGGGGAGCGCCAGGAGGCGCCGGCCGATCGGCATCGGGCGAAGCGTCTTCTGCCACTCTTCAACCCAGGCGCGATCCGCCACGCGTCGCACCCGCACGGCACCGGGCCGGAGACCGGCGGCGGCGAGGGCGCGGCGGACGCGCGCCTGTGCTTCTCCCGTCTTCAACGTGCCGGGGAAAAAGACCGCGAGCGGAACGCGCGAACGCTTCGGCGCTTGCGGACCTTCATTGCTCCAGGTCTCGCGCGACTGACGAGGCGGCGGCATGCCGCGCGTTTCGACGCCGAGACAGCCCTGCTCCCAGAGCGCCGCCACGAGGGTTTCCTCGAGGCGCGCGGGGACCTCGAGCGACACCTGCCACCAGGTGCGGGTCGATCGGAGCCGGGGTGGGGGCGCGGAACGGAGCCGGGGCCGACTCACACGGGGATCAACTGAAGATGTCTTTGACCCGTCCGAAGAGATCGCGCGGCGCCGCATCGGCGGGCTCCTCTCCCTCGCGCAGCGCCTCGTACAGCTCGCGCTGCTTGCGGCTCAGCCGCGCGGGGACGCGCAGGGCGACGGTGACGTAGAGGTCGCCGCGCGGGCCGCCGTCGAGGCTCGGCAGTCCCTTCCCCTTGAGCGCGAAGGTGGTGCCGCTCTGCGTCCCGCCGGGAACGGTGATGCGCGCCGTCCCTTCCAGGGTCGGCACCGTGACCTCGGCGCCGAGCACCGCCTGGGTGACGGTGATCGCCGCGGCGCTGAAGAGGTGCGGTCCCTCGCGCCGGAAGTCGGGGTGCTCCTCGACGCTGACCACGACATACAGGTCGCCGGCACGGCCGCCCCGCAGTCCTCCCTCCCCTTCGCCGGTCATGCGCAGACGCACGCCCGTCTCGACACCCGGCGGGATGCGCATCTTGAGGGTCCGGGTCGCGCGCCGGCGGCCGTCCCCGCGACAGTCGGCGCACGGGTTCTGGATCGTCTCTCCGATTCCGCGGCAGTCCGGGCACGACTGGCTCAGGGTGAAGAACCCCTGCTGGCGGTGCAGCTGGCCGCGACCGCCGCAGGCGCGGCAGGTGGAGCGCTTGCCGTCCTTCGAGCCGCTGCCTTTGCAGGTCTCGCAGGTCTCCAGGCGCGGCACGGTGATCTCCTTCTCGACGCCGCGCGCCGCGTCGATGAGATCGATGCCCACGTCGATGCGCAGGTCGGAGCCGCGCTGCGGTCCCGCGACGGACCCTCGTGACGCCCGGCCGCCGCCGAAAATGTCCCCCATCGAGAACCCGAACATGCTGCCGAGGATGTCCTCGAACCCGGCGAAGACGTCGGCGTTGAAGCCGCCGCCGAACGGATCGCCCGCGGCGCCGCCGACGCCGGCATGGCCGAAGCGGTCGTAACGGGCGCGCTTGTCGGAGTCGGCGAGGACCGAGTAGGCCTCGGCCGCCTCCTTGAACTTCTCCTCCGCCTGCTTGTCGCCGGGGTTGCGGTCGGGATGGTGCTTGAGGGCGAGGGCGCGGTAGGCCTTCTTGATGGTCCCGTCGTCCGCGCCGCGCTCGACGCCGAGGATCTCGTAGTAGTCGCGCTTCTTCTTCAACGCCCGCTTCCGCTCCGCTTCACGCGTTGCGAACGGCGGCGGGGACGATCAGGCGGCGGCGGAACCGGTTCCGGAAGCCTCCCCCGCCCCCGTCTTGCCGCCGCCGGGGTTGTTCCCCCCGGGCGCGCCGGCCGACGGCTGGTAGAGGATGACCTCGGTCAGGATCTGCGACGCCTCGCCGAGCTTCTCCAGCGACTCGGTGCACTCGCTGATGCTCGCCGAGGCCAGCGCCTTGCGGGCGGCGTCGATGATCTTCTTGACCGTGACGCGCTTCTCCTCGTCGAGCATGCTCCCGAACTCCGCGAACGAGCGCATGTTCGACTCCAGGAGACCCTCGAGGCGCGCCTGGATCCGGAACAGCTCCGCCCTCTTCTTGTCGTCCTCGGCGTGCCGTTCGGCGTCCTCGATGATCTCCGCGATCTCCCGATCCGTCAAGCCCCCGGCGGGCGTGACCACGATCTTCTGCTCCTTCTTCGTGGCCATGTCGCGCGCCCCGACGTGCACGATGCCGTTGCTGTCGATGTCGAAGGTGACCTCGACCTGGGGCACGCCCTTCGGGGCCGGCGGGATGCCGATCAGCTCGAAGCGGCCCAGCGACTTGTTGTAGGAGGCGACCTCGCGCTCCCCCTGCAGGACGTTGATCTCGACCTTCGCCTGGTTGTCCACGACGGTGGTGAAGATCTTCGACTTGCGGGTCGGCACGGTGGTGTTGCGGTCGATGAGCTTGGTGAACATGGCGCCGCGCGTCTCGATCCCGAGCGACAGCGGGGTGACGTCGAGGAGGACCATGTCCTTGACCTCACCCTGCAGGATGCCGGCCTGCACCGCGGCGCCGACGCCGACCACCTCTTCCGGGTTGCGGTCGCGGCTCGCCTCGCGCCCGAAGATTTCGCGGACCGTGTCGATGACCCTGGGCACGCGCGTCATGCCGCCGACCAGGAGCACCTCGTCCACGTCGGTGTTCTTGAGCCCGGCGAGCGACAGCGCCTCGAGGCACGGCTTTCTCGTCCGCTCGACGAGGTCCGCGGTCATCTCGTTGAACTTGTCGCGCGTCAGGGCGACGTTGAGGTGCTTCGGCCCCTTGGCGTCGGCGGAGATGAACGGCAGGTTGATCTCCGCGCGCTCCTCGACCGACAGCTCGCACTTGGCTTTTTCGGACGCCTCCTTGAGGCGCTGCAGGGCGAGGCGATCCTCGCGCAGCGAGATCCCCTCCTTCTTCTCGAATTCCTGCAGGAGCCACTCGAGGATGCGCTGGTCGAAGTCCTCGCCGCCGAGGAAGGTGTCGCCGGAGGTGGCGCGCACCTCGAAGACGCCCTGGCCGAGCTGCAGGATCGACACGTCGAAGGTGCCGCCGCCGAGGTCGTAGACCGCGATCTTCTTCTCGCTCGTCTCGTTGAGCCGGTAGGCCAGCGACGCGGCGGTCGGCTCGTTGAGGATGCGCAGCACCTTGAGCCCGGCGATGCGGCCGGCGTCCTTGGTCGCCTGGCGCTGGCTGTCGTCGAAGTAGGCCGGGACGGTGATGATCGCCTCGGCGACGTCGGTCTGCAGGAACTCCTCGGACGTCTCCTTGAGGCGTCCGAGGATCATCGCCGAGATCTCCTGCGGGCTGTAGTCCTTGTCGCGCACGCGCACCCGCACGTCGCCGTTGGCCGCCTCCGAGATCTGGTACGGCACGAACTGGCGGGCGTGCTGCACCTCCGGGCTCGAGTACTTGCGCCCGATGAGGCGCTTGACGGCATAGACGGTGTTCTTGGGATTGGTGACCGCCTGGCGCCGGGCGATCTGGCCGACGAGCTTCTCGCCGCGCTCGGTGAAGGCCACGACCGACGGGGTCGTGCGGGCCCCCTCCTTGTTCGGGATCACCTTGGGGACGCCCCCCTCCATGATCGCCACGCAGCAGTTGGTGGTCCCGAGATCGATGCCGATCACCCTGCCCATCGTGTCCCCTCCGTCTCCTCTATCCCGCGGCGCGCCGGCGCTCAGGCGCGGGCGCCGATTCCGTTCCCTCGGCGGCGGCCACCTTCACGATCGCCGGCCGGACGAGCCGGTCGCGCAGCAGGTAACCGTGCTGCATCTCCTCGATCACCGTGCCCTCGGGCGCCTCGCTCGTCGCGATCGTCTCGACCGCCTCGTGCACCTGCGGGTCGAACTTCTCCCCTTTCGAATCCACCGGCTTGAGGCCGTCCCGTCCGAGGACGTCGAGCATCTGCTGCAGGGTCAGCGCGATTCCCTGGCGCAGACCGTCGTCGCCCCACCCGGGTGACTGGATGGCGCGCTCGAGGCTGTCGAGGACCGGCAGCAGCGCCCGCAGGCGCTCCGTCGTCTCGCGGGTGCGCCTCTCGGTCGCCTCGCGATCGAGCTGCTTGCGGACGTTGGAGGTCTCGGCCTGGGCGCGCAGCCACAGGTCGTGCAGGCGCTCCTTTTCCTTCTCGGCCTCGTCGAGACGCCGGCGCAGGTCGTCCGGTGCGTCGGCACCATGGGACGGCCCGGCCTGGGCGTGCCCTCCGTGGACATCGTGCTGCGCGTCGGATTCGTGCAACACCAGCTCGCCGAAGGAGCCTTCGCCGGCGAGCGGTTCCGTCTCGTTGATCCCGGTGACCTCGAGGATCTCGATGTCGTCGTCGCCGGTGGCGGGGAGGTCGCAGGACGGACCCGAGCCTTTGGCATCCTCTTCCTTCTCGGACGCCGGCTCGTGGCGCTTGTGCGGCCTGCCGGACGGGCGCGCGGACATGGATCCTCCGGCGCCGGAATATAGGTTACGGGATCGGACGGCGCAACAAAGTGGAGAAAAGACGGGAGATGTACTCGACGAGCGCCAGCGCGCGGTCGTATTCCATCCGCGTCGGCCCGAGCACGCCGATCCAGCCGGTCCCCTCCCCCGCCTGGTAGGGTGAGGCGACGAGCGACATCCGGCCGGCCGCCAGGTCCCCTGCCTCCGATCCGATGACGATGCGCGGCCGGTCCGCGTCGAGGTAGCGGTCGAGGAGCGTCACCAGCCGGTGCTTCTCCTCGAAGGTCGCGAACAGGCCCCGCATGATCTCGACGTCGGCCAGCTCCGGGTGGTTGATGATGTTGGTCGTCCCCTCCACGACGATGCGCCGCGCCCCCGCCTCGGCGTCGAAGTAGCGGGTCCCGAGCGCCACCGCGTCGCGCATGAGCGTGTCGAAGCGCGCCTTCTCCTCGGCCATGAGGGAGACGAGGCGGCGGCGGATTTCCCCCAGCGTCTTGCCGCCGAACTCGCCCACGAGGTAGCGGCCCGCTTTCTCGAGCACGTCGGCCTCGTAGTCCTCCTCGGTGTCGAGCAGGCGGTGGCTCACCACTTCGTTGCGGTCCACGAAAATGACCAGCACCCGCTTGGGATGGAGGCGGACGAACTCGATGTGCTTGAGGACCGCCTCCGCCGGCGGCGGCGCCAGCAGGTACGCGACCTGGCTCGTCAGTCGCGACAGGAGCTTGGGGATGGCCTCCATCGTCGTTCCCGGCTCGCCGCCGAGGTCGCGCAGGCTCTGATCGATGAGAGCGCGATCCTGGGGCGCCAGCCGCCCGGCCGGCAGCAGAGTGTCGACGTAATAGCGATAGCCCTTGTCGGTCGGGACCCGGCCCGCCGAGGTGTGCGGCTGCACCAGGAACCCGGCCTCCTCGAGATCCGACATGACGTTGCGGATCGAGGCAGGGCTCAGCCCCTCCCACGACATCTTCGCGATGGTGCGCGACCCGACCGGCTCGCCGGTCAGGATGTAGTGGGACACCACGCACCGGAGAATTTCCTGGGCGCGGGGCGGGAGTTCTGTTTCCTTGGCACTCATGGGCGGCGAGTGCCAATATAACGCGCTCCCGGAGGCGCGTCTATCGGGGCCGGCTCACCCGGGTCAGACGAGGCGCGTGGTCTTGAAGCTCAGCGTGACCGGCTTGCCGTCGCGCACGACGGTGAGGTCGAGCTGCTGGCCGGGCTGGCGCAGCGTCTCGCGCAGGCTGGGAAGGTCGCCGGCGGAGATGGATTTGCCGTTCCACTGCGTCACCACATCCCCCACGAGTGCGCCAGCGCCGTTCGCGGGAGACTTGTCCACGACGAAGCCGACCTTGAGCGCGCCGGTCGCATCGGGCTGCAGCCACAGGCCGGACATGTCCCATTCGAACGGACGATCGAAGGACTTGCCGGGTGACAGCACCATCCGCTTGTTCTGGTAGTCGAAGGCGACCTTGAAGCGCTGCAGGACCTGGTTGCCCAGGTTGCCCCCGCCGTAATCCTCGCCGCCGGGGCGCTGGACGTCGGCGTCCGGGAAGGTCGCGATGACGTCCTTGAGCGTCATGCCCCCGAGCTGCAATCCGGCGATCCGGCCGACCCGGCCGGACAGGCGGCCGCCGACGCCCAGGCCGACGACGGCGCTGATGGTCTTCTCCGGCGCCTGCAGCCCTTCGACGACGCCGAGGTTCAGGGAGATCGGGTGCCCCGCGCCGAGATCCACGACGACCGTGGCGGGAAGGGAGCGCCCCTGCGCATCGAGTACGCCGACCTCGATGAACGGGGCGTTGTGCCGCAGCTTGAACGGGACCGTGGTGGCGCCGGCCGGCGGCTGCCAGCGCTTCGGGTCGTCGAGCGTGAGGCGCTTCGCCTCGTAGTCGATCGCCACCACGAAGTTCTTGAACAGCGAAGCGCCGATGACCCCGTCGTGGTAGTCGGCCAGGCCGGGGAGCGGCGGCGCCACGATGGCGCGCACCTGCGTCAGCCGGAGGTCGCCGAGATCGACCGTCAGGCCGTTCACGATCTCGGCGTCGATCCCTCTTTCCTCTCCTCCCGCGCCGGCGACGCGGGCCCGCATCCCCTCCTCGTACGGGAGATCGAGAGCCGTGACCCGCGGGTTCTTGTAGAGCATCAATCCTTCCATCGGCATGCCGGTGTCGACGATCAGGTTCACCGGCTTGCCGCCGATCGAAGCCTGGACGATGACGTGGTTGTTGCTCAGGTTGAACGGGACGGAGACCCTGCCGTCCTTCGAGCGCACCTCGACGTGCGCCGGCACCGGCGACTCCCCGAAGTGCCGAGGCGGGTTCTCCGCCGTGAAGGAACGTGGCCCCGCGCCCACGGCGCAGGCGATGGCAAGAAAAGCGACGAACGTCTTCGCGCGCACGACCATGAGTCCGCCTCCCGGGAGAATCCCGACTCTCCCGTTAGACGCAGGCATGACGAAAAGGTGAGCGCAGGCTGGGGGAGCCTAGTTCGGCGAGGACGCCGCCGCGCCCGAAGGAGCGACCTTCTTGAGCAGGAATGCCCGGATGAAGGGATCGAGGTCGCCGTCGAGGACCCGGTCGACATCGCCGCGCTCGAAGCCGGTGCGGTGGTCCTTGATGAGCTGGTACGGCTGCAGGACGTAGGAGCGGATCTGGCTGCCGAAGTCGATGTCCTTCTTGTCCCCCTCGTCCGCCTTGCGCTTCTCGTCCCGCTTGCGCTGCTCCACTTCATAGAGGCGCGCCTTGAGGACGCGCATCGCCATGTCGCGATTCCGATGCTGCGAGCGCTCGTTCTGGCACGACACGACGATGCCGCTCGGCAGGTGGGTGACACGAACCGCCGAGTCGGTGACGTTGACGTGCTGGCCGCCGGCGCCGCTGCTGCGGTAGGTGTCGACGCGCAGGTCCTTCTCCTCGATCTTGACGTCGATCGAGTCGTCCAGCTCGGGGACGGCATAGACGCTCGCGAACGAGGTGTGCCGTCGCCCGGACGAATCGAACGGCGAGATGCGCACCAGGCGGTGCACGCCGTTCTCGGCGCGCAGCCGCCCGTAGGCGTTGGAGCCCTTGATCATCAGGGTCGCGCTCTTGATGCCCGCCTCATCCCCCTTCTGGTAGTCGAGCGCCTCGACGCGGTAGCGGTGCGCCTCGGCCCAGCGCAGGTACATGCGGTAGAGCATCTCGGCCCAGTCCTGCGACTCGGTGCCGCCGGCGCCCGGGTGGATGGTCAGGATGGCGTTGTTGGCGTCGTGCTCGCCGGAGAGCATCAGCTCGAGCTCGGTGGCGTCGAGCGCCGCACCCAGGGCGTCGACGGCGGCCTGCAGATCGTCGCCGGCCGGCTCCCCTTCGCGCACCAGCTCGACCAGGGTCGCGGCGTCGTCGGCCTTTGCGGCGAGGGCGCGCTGCGCCTCGATCGCCTCGGTCAGGCGGGCGCGGTCCCTCAGGACCTGCTGGGCTTTCTGCGGATCCTTGAAGAGATCGGGGTCGGCGGCGCGGGCTTCGAGCTCGTGGAGACGGCCTTCCGGTGCGGCCTTCTCAAAGATGCACCTTGAGCTCGGCGTAGCGCGCGCGCAGCGCGTCGACGCGCCGCGCCAGCTCGTCGACTTCGAAGGATCGTGCCATGGGGAAGGTGTCCGCCTCCGCGCCGGCCGTGTCGGCGGCTCCGCTCAGTCGCCCCGGCGCCGCGACCACGCGCGCCAACCGAGGCCGGCGAACCCCGCGAATATAGCACACGCCCAGGCGAAGACATCGCCGTGCGCGGCGTACGGAGTCACGTCGGCGCGCGCGTGGATCGTCCCCTGCAGCACGCGCTCCACCTCGAGCGGTGTGGCGTCGATGACCCGACCGGCGGGGTCGACGATCGCCGAGATGCCGGTGTTGGCGGCGCGGGCCATCCAGCGGTGGTTCTCCGCGGCGCGCGCGACGGCGAGCGCCAGGTGCTGTTGCGGCGCGGCGCTGTGACCGAACCAGGCGTCGTTGGTGAGATTGACGAGGAAGCCGGCGCGGGCGACGCGCCGGACCTGGCCCGGGAAGATCACCTCGTAGCAGATGAGCGTCCCGGCGTCTCCGAACGGCGTGTGGAGAGGCTCGAGGCTCTCGCCCGCCTCGAACTCCGCCACCGCTCCCTGCACCATCCGGTTGACGAAGAACAGCAGGCGCTGCAGCGGGACGTATTCCCCGAACGGCACGAGGTGCACCTTGTCGTATGACTCCCCGGGACCGCCGTCGGGACGCGACACGAAGGCGCTGTTGTAGGCGCGCATCCGCCCGCCGACCTGGCGGTACTGGACGGCTCCGGCGACGAGCGTGACGCCGCTTTCGCGCACGAAGGTCGCCACCCGCTCCGCCTCGGCGCGCTGCGGCTCGAGCGGCATCGGCAGCGCGCCCTCCCCCGCCGGCCGGTAGTACGAGAGGGGGCTCGACGACTCCGGCCACAGAAGGAGCCGCGCTCCGTCGCGTGTGGCGCGCCCGCTCAGGTCGAGCAGGCGGGTGACGATGCCGTCCTCTTCTTCCGGGTGCCACTTGCGATCCTGCGGGACGTTGGCCTGGATCGCGGCGACGCGGATCGACTCGCCGTCGCCCTGCGGCAGGCGCGCCACGACGCCCCGGCCCCAGAGCGCCGCCACACCGACGAGCGCCAGCGGCACGATGCCGGCAAGTCGCTCGGCGCGGCGCGCCCCGCGCGTCACCAGGAGGGCCAGAGCCGCATTGACGGCGACGACCATCCCGGAGACGAGCGCCACGCCTCCGATCGAGGACGCCTGGAGAATCGCGGCGTGCCGCCACTGCGTCGCGCCGAGCACGCCCCAGGGAAAACCGGTGAGGAGCCGTCCGCGCAGGAGCTCGAGTCCGACCCAGACGAACGGGGCGGCCAGGTAGGCGACCGGCCCCGAGCGCGCCAGCCCGGCGGCGAGGATCGCCGTGAACAGCATCACGTAGATCGCCAGGTACGCGACGAGGAGCAGCAGGATGGCGCCGCCGACGACGTGCGGCAGGCCGCCGTAGCGCACCATCACACCGATGAGCCAGGAGAGGAGCCCGCCGAAGAAGACCAGCCCGGTCAGGAATCCCATGCGGGCCGCGTCGCGTGAGCCCGCGCCCCGCAGCGCCAGGAGCAGGGGCACGAGCGCAAGGAACGCCAGCCAGCCCTGGTCGGTGAGCGGGAAGGACAGGACGAGCAGGATCCCCGAGGCGACCGCGGCCGTCGACCGCGCCAGCAGTGTCGTGCTCCTAGCGCGGCTCGTGCACGAGCAGGCGCATCACCTCGCGCACGTCGACGCGGCCGTCCGCCGCTTCGCTGAGGACCGCGTCGAGCAGCGTCGGCCGGCGCGCCTCCGCCTGCCGGTCGCGCAGAGCTGCGCGCCGGCCCGGACGCAGGAGATCCTGGCGGTCGAGCGGCAGGTACTCGAGGACGCGCACCCGTTCGAGCCGGCCCGAGCCGCGGCAGGCGTCGCATCCGGGAGCGGTGGCGTAGGAGCCGGACCGCGCCGCGCCCGCCTCCGGCACGAGGTCGAGCAGGTCGCCGAAGTCGAACGGGCGGCGGCAGACTGCGCAGACTGACTCGAGGTGGCGAGCGGCGAGGATCCCCGCCGGGGCGCTGCGCGCCATGCGGCCGACCCGACCCTGGGCCAGGGCACCCGCGGCGCGGAAGGCGTTGCCCGCATCGCAGGCGGCCAGCACGACGCGCTTCGAAGCCTCCGCCTCGAGCGCCGGCGCCAGCGACTCGTCCCAGGGCGTGGCGACCACCAGCAGGTCGGCCGCGCTCTCGAGGGAGACCGGGGCCGGCTCGTCCCAGCCGCCGCGCACATCGCGGCGCGGCAGCCGATCGCCCAGGAGTCCGAGCACCGCGAGGAGCGCCGAGTTCCATTCCGACGGCCCGGTCCCGGCGAGGACGAGCAGTCCCCGGCGCTCCGATGCCAGGGTCTCGACGGCGCTCACCAGCGCCGGCAGGGCGCGCGCGTGCTGCAGCGGTGTCGGGTCGAGGATCTTCTCTTCCCGCAGGTGCAGGAGCGTCGTCCGGCCGTGCAGCCCCGGCAGCGACAGGGCGCTGACGACGACCCGGCGCCCTTCGTCGAACGCCGTGAAGCGGCCTTCACGCGGCAGGAGCTGGCCGCGCGCCGCGGCCCCCGACAGGCCGTCCACGAGCGCGGCGACGGATGCGAGCGGGCCCTCGGGAAGATCGAGGCCGTCTTCTCCTTCGTCGGTCTCGAGACGCAGGCGGCCGCCCTGGCGAGCCGGCTCGATCGCCAGCAGGCGCGCCCGGCGCCGCAGCCCGAGCGCGAGAAGCGCGCGCAGCCATTCCGACGCGGGGGCGGACGGCCGCAGCGCCTCGATGTCGGCAGGGGCGATGCCGCGGCGCGCCGCGCGCACCACGAGCTCGGCCTCGCCGGCGGCACGGAACAGCACGCCGGGTTCGACCTCCGCCGGATAATGACGCGCGATCGATTCGGCGAGGAACGACGGAGGGCAGATGATCGGCTCGACGCGCCGCCCGGTCAGCGCCTCGACCGCCGGCAGGAGACCGCGGTGGTCGGCGTGCCCGAGCGCGATCTCGAGCGTCCCGCCGTCGTCGCGCACCGGCATCATCCGGTAATGATGCGCCAGCGGCGCGGGGATCATTCCCGCCGCCTCGCCCGATCGCAGCGACTCCATCAGGTCGGGGCGCATCCCCTCGAGGTGCGTGTCGAGGAAGAGATGGAACCCGACCGGCACCACTTCGCCCAACCGCATGAGATGCCAGCCGAGTCGTCCCCCGCCGAGGCGCTGCGCTTCGAGCCCCGCCCGCAATCCGGCGCCGTTCACGACCCCCGCCTCGAGCAGGAGCTCCCCCAGGAGGCGCGGCGTGTCGTGACGGCGCATGGTCTGGCTCATCTCTCTCCTTCTGTCATCGACGCTATCGCTCGCCTTCGCGGAGCACCCAGGTCTGGAGGCCGAGGGACTTGCGGATGCGATCGGCCATGGCGTCGGCGGGACCGCGCTCCTTCCAGCGCCCGACGCGCACCTTCCACCTTCCACCGTCGTCCTGGATCGCGGCGGCGGGGAAGCCGTGTGACGCGAGGCGATCGCGCACCTGCCTGGCCCTGGTCTCGTCGGCGCTGCCGAGCACCTGGACCACGAAGATCCCCGAGGCCGGAACCAGGTCCCCCGGCGCGGGACGCAGGGCGTTCTCCGGCGCCGGCCCCTTCGCGGGCGGCGCGTCCCCCAGCTTGCTGTAGAACGTGAGATCCGGGACGGCCGTCGCCTTCTGCACCGCGGTCGCTCCGCGTCCGGAGGCGACGCGCTTCGCGGCCACGCCGCCGACGTAGCGGGCGCCCGCGAGCAGCAGTCCGCTCGTCACGAGCACGGCGAGAATCGGGCCGCGCACCCGGCGCGCCATCAGCTTCCCTCCCCGACCGCCTGGGCGCGCGGGCTCGGCGACGGGAGACGCTCGCCGGCGACGAAGACCAGGTTCTTTCCCGCGCCTTTGGCGGTCTGCATGGCCTCGTCGGCGCACTTGATGAGACCGAGACTGGTGCGGGCGTGCAGAGGGTAGGTGGCGATGCCGAACGAGGCGGTCACCTTCAGGTGCGTCGCGCTGTCCACGACGAACGGCTTGTCGCCGATGGCGGTGCGCAGGCGCTCACACAGCTCGCGCGCGCCGGCCAGGTCGGTCGCCGGCAGCACGAGGCAGAACTCGTCGCCGCCGTAGCGGAACGCCCGGTCGCTGCCGCGGATGGTCCCGAGCAGGCGCCGCGACACCTCGCGCACCGTGCGCGAGCCGGCGCCGTGCCCGTGACGCGCGTTCACCTGCTTCAGGTTGTCGAGATCGAGGAACACCAGCGACAGCGCCTGGCCGTAACGCTGCGCGCGGTACACCTCCTCCGACAGGCAACGATCGAAGAAGCGCCGGTTGTAGCAGTCGCTCTGGTCGTCCTTGATGACGAGGTCGCGGTACTGCTGCACGCGGTGCGCGTTGACCAGGCCGGGGAGCATCTCGGGGAGGAGCCGCCGCAGCCGCACCAGCGGCTCGGGCCGGGCCGCGCCTCCCCCCGGCCCCCCGAGCAGCAGCATGCCGAGGAGCCGCCCGCCGCCGTGCAGCGGCACCGCCAGGATCGGATCGCAGCGCAGGACATCGAGCGGCGCCGGCGGCGGCGCGACCAGCGAATCCCAGGCCTCGGCCGGTCCGGGCCGCCGCAGCGCCGCGAGATCGAGCGCGGCCAGCTCGTCCCGCTGCGGTGATCCCTCCGGGAGGGTGCTCACCGCCAGGCGGAACATGTCGCTCTCGGCGTCGTAGAGGTACAGCAATCCGACCGGGAGGTGGCTCTGCGCCACGGCGCCGCGCAGGAACGCGTCGGCCGCGGCCGCCGTGTCGATGCACCGGCACACCTCGAGGGCCCGCCGCGCCGTCTCGAGCTGCTCGGCGAGAGCGGCCGGGTCGTCGCTCACGCGCCTCCTCGCGACGACACGGCGCGGCGCAGCACGTCGAAGATGTCGATCGGCATCGGGAAGATGATGGTGGAGTTCTTCTCGGTGGCGATCTCGGTGAGGGTCTGCAGGTACCGCAGCTGCAGCGTCGTCGGGTTCTCCGAGAAGATGTTCGCCGCCTTGGCGAGCGACGCCGACGCCTGCAGCTCGCCGTCGGCGTGGATGATCTTGGCGCGCTTCTCGCGCTCCGCCTCCGCCTGCTTCGCCATGGCGCGCTGCATCTCCGGAGGCAGGTCGACGTGCTTGACCTCGACCGCCGAGACCTTGATCCCCCAGGGATCGGTGTGCCGGTCGAGGATCTGCTGCAGCTCCGCGTTGAGGTGCTCGCGCTTGCTCAGCAGGTCGTCCAGCTCGACCTGGCCGAGCACCGATCGCAGGGTCGTCTGCGCCAGCTGGGACGTGGCGTAGTGGTACTGCTCGACCTCGACGACCGCCCGGCGCGAGTCCACGACGCGGTAATAGACGACCGCGTTCACCTTCACCGAGACGTTGTCGCGGGTGATGACATCCTGCGGCGGAACGTCGTGCACCACCACCCGCTGCGAGATGCGCACCATCCGGTCGATGGGAAAGGCGACGATGACGATCCCCGGCCCGGCCGGCTGCGGCAGCAGGCGCCCGAGGCGGAAGACGACGCCCCGCTCGTACTCGTTGAGGATCTTGACGCTCAGGAACAGCCAGAAGGCGACCGCCAGGATCACCACCGGAACGCCACCCAGGATCGGCATCACGCCTCCCTCTCTTGAACCGAAGCGCCCGTCCGCCTCACGAGCCGCGGACCTCGTCCACATCCAGCACCAGGTCGTGCACGCCCGTCACCCGCACCCTGGCCCCCTTGGCGATGCGCGTCGCGGCGCGCGCGTTCCAGGACTCGCCGTGCACGAACACCCGCCCGTCGGGCTCGAGATCGGTCAGCGCCGTGCCGCGCTCGTCCATGAGCCCGCTCGCCCCGGTCAGCGGCTTGAGCCGCCAGATGCGGGTGACGAGGATCGACAGGATCGCCATGATCGACCCGACGCCGGCCGCGACCGCCAGGATGAGCAGCCGCGCCGCCCGCCACCCCGGCACCTCGGGCGAGTTCGGGAAGAGGATGAGCGCGCCGAGGACGAGACAGACGATGCCGCCTCCCGCCAGGGCCCCGTGGCTGATCACCTTGAGCTCGAGCAGGAACAGCACGCACCCGAGCACCACCAGCGCCACGCCGATCCAGTTGATCGGCAGCATCTGGCTGGCGAAGACGAACAGCACCAGGCAGATGGCGCCGATGAGCCCCGGCGCGATGAGCCCCGGGTGGGTGAACTCGATGTAAAGCCCGAGGATCCCGGCGAACAGCAGCAGCGCCGCGAGCGTCGGGTTGGCCAGCACCTTCAGGAACCGGTCGCGGCGGCTCATGTCGAGCGACACGACGCGCGCGTCCTTCAGGTCGATGGTGACGGTGTCTCCCGAGAAGCGCCGGATGGGGCGCCCGTCGAGCTTCGCGACGATCTCCGCTTCATCCTTCGCGATGAAATCGATGAGCCCGAGCTTGAGCGCCTCCTGCTCGGTGAAGGCCCGGCTCTCGCGCACCGCCTTCTCCGCCTCGACCGCGTTGCGATGCCGGTTGGTCGCGATCGAGCGCACGTAGGCGGCCGCGTCGTTCTCGACCTTCGCCGCCATCGGCGAGTCGGCGGGGATGTCGCCGATGGCGAGGACCGGGTGCGCCGCGCCGAAGCGCGTCCCAGGCGCCATCACCGCCACGTCCGCCGCGATGGTCAGGAAGAATCCGGCCGACGCCGCCTTGGTGCCGTGCACGAAGACGACCACCGGCACGCGGGCGTGGGTCATGCGGTTGATCATGTCCTCCATCGAGTCCATGAGACCGCCCGGCGTGTCGAGCTTCAGGATGAAGAGGGCCGCCCCTTCGTGCTCCGCCCGCTGCAGCGAATCCCGGAAATAGCGGGCCGACAGTGGATGGATGACGTCGTCGAGTGTCACCGTGTACACCGCCGGGCCGCCCGTCGCGGCGTGCGGGGCGGCGGTCGCCGCGGGCGTTGCCGGTCCGGCCGCGACGCAAGCGCAGAAAACCGCGAGCAGACCCGCGGCGCCGCGCGTCCAGGCGCGCGAGGGGGCGCGGCGGATCACGCCGTGGTTTCTCCGAGGAGCTTCCGCAGCCGCGTCAGCCCTTCGCGCATCCGCTCGGGAGCCAGGGCGTAGGACATCCGGACGCGCCCGGGGACGCCGAACGCCTCCCCGGGAACGACGGCGATCGCCGCATCGGTCATCAGGCGCTTCGCGAAGTCGATCGAGGTGGCGCAGCCGAGCGTCTCCATGGCGCCGCGCACGTCGGGAAAGACGTAGAACGCGCCGCCCGGAAGGGGGCACCGGATGCCGCGCAGGCGGTTGAGGGCCGGCACCAGCTCGTCGCGCCGCCGCCGGTACTCCTCGCGCATCGAGGCGACCGAGTCCTGCGCGCCGGAGAGCGCCTCGCGCGCCGCCGCCTGGGCCACGACCGCAGTGTGGGTGGCGTCGTGCGACTGCACCTTCTTCATGGCGTCGGCGATCGGACGCGGCGCCAGGGCGTAGCCGACGCGCCAGCCGGTCATGGCGTAGGTCTTCGACAGCGAGTTCACCAGCACCAGCCGGTCGGCGAGCCGTTCCTTGTGCGCCGCGAAGGAGGCGTACGCGCCGCTGTACGTGAACGCGTCGTAGGTCTCGTCGCTCACGAGGTACGTCGATTCCGCCGCGGCGAAGGCGGCGAAGCGCTGCACCTCGTCGGCCGGGATGACGGCGCCGCTCGGATTGCACGGCGAGTTGAGCAGGATCGCCTTCAGGCGCCCGCGGTGCGGCTCGAGCGCGCTGGCGCGCGGGATCGGCCCGGCGTCGGTCTCCTCGCACGGCAGGATGACCGGCTCGGCGCCGCACAGCTTCACCTGCTCGGGGAACGACACCCAGTACGGCGCGTAGATCGCCACCCGATCGCCCGGGTCGAACAGGGCCATGGCGAGCACGAACAGGACGTTCTTGCCGCCGACGCCGGTGACGACGTCGCCGTCGTCCCACGCGGCGCCGTAAGTCCGGCGATAGCGCTCGACGATGGCGCGGCGCAGCTCGGGGATGCCGGCGGTCTCGACGTAGTGGCTCATGTCCTGCGCGATCGCCTGCTGCCCGGCCCGCTTGATGTTCTCCGGCGTGTTGAAGTCCGGCTCGCCGGGGCCGAAGTCGACGACGTCCACGCCCCGCTCGCGCAGGCGCTTCGCCTCCATCATCACCTGGAGCGTCGGCGAGACGCTGATGACGTCGAGACGGCGCGCCAGCGGCGGCGGGACGGGCGCGCTCATCGCTCCCGCTCCGCGCGAGCCTTTGCGGCGAGCGCCGCGAGGGCCGGCAGCGCCTCTTTCGGCACCAGCCCCGAGACGTCGCCTCCCAGGCGCGCCACTTCCTTGACCAGGCGACTGCTGACGTACGACCACGCCTCGCTCGGCATCATGAACACGGTCTCCACACCCGGCTCGAGCCGGCGGTTCATCAGGGCCATCTGCAGCTCGTACTCGAAATCGGAGAGGGCCCGCAGCCCCCGCACGATGGCGCGCGCTCCGCGCGCGCGGCAGTAGTCCACCAGGAGACCGTCGAAGCTCTCCACCGTGACGTTGGGGAACCGGGCCACCACCGCCCGGACGATCTCCTGCCGCTCGTCGAGCGGCAGCAGCGGCTCCTTGTCGGCGTTGCGCAGCAGCGCCACGATGACGCGATCGAAGAGACGGACGCCCCGCTCGATGATGTCGAGGTGCCCGTTGGTGATCGGGTCGAAGGTGCCCGGGTAGATCGCGGTGACCTGCATCGCCACTATCGTGCCGCGCCCTTCAGCATCGCAGCAGCATGTTTGAGGGCCGACGGCGTGATCGATTCTCCGGCCAGCATGCGCGCCAGCTCCTGCACCCGGCCGCGCGCGTCGAGCGGCTCGACCCACGCTTCCGTGCGCCCCTTGACCGTGCGCTTGGCCACCCGCGCGTGCCGATCCGCCTGCGAGGCGATCGGCGCGAGGTGCGTCACGCACAGAACCTGGTGGGTGGCGGCGAGCGCGCGCAGTTTCCGTCCGAGCACTTCCGCCACCGCTCCGCCGACCCCCGCGTCCACTTCGTCGAACACCAGCGTGCGCGGCGTCCCGTGCCGGAGCCGGACCACCTCGAGGGCGAGCATGATCCGCGACAGCTCCCCGCCCGAGGCGACCGCGTGAAGCGGCCGCAGCGCCTCACCGCGATTCGCGGACAGAAGGAATTCCACCACGTCGTATCCCAGGGCGTCAACGGCCACTTCTTCTCCCTCGACCCACAGTCCGCTTCCCGGTCCGGGGCGCGGCCGCAGATCGACGGCGAAGCGGGTGCCCTCCATCGCCAGGTTCCCGAGCTCCTGCTCCACCTTGCGCTCGAGGGCCTGGGCGGCGCTCTTCCGGCGGCGCGACAGCCCCTGCGCGGCGGCAAGGGCGGCGGCGCGCAGCCGGTCCACCTTCTCCTCCAGCTCCGCCACGGTCGCGCCGCCGTCGGTGAGGCTCCGGAGCTCCTCCGCGGCCGCGTCGCGATAGGCCGCGATGGCGGTCTCGTCCGCGCCGGGCGCGTACTTGCGCAACAGCCCGTCGATCAAGAGGATGCGGTCGTCGGCCGCCTGCAGGCGCTGCGGGTCGGGCTGCAGGCGCGTCGTCAGGTCGCGCAGCCGGAACGCCACCTCTTCGATCTCCGACGCAGCCGCCTCGGCCCGATCGAGATCCGAATCGAGCCCCGGCTCGAAGCGGGCCACGTCGCGCGCGGCGCGGATGCCTTCGGCGACGCGGGCCAGGGCCGCCCCTTCGCCTTCGTAGAGCGCCTCGAGGGCCTCGCGCCCCGAGCGCAGGATCTGCTCGGCGTGGCGCAGTCGCTCCCGCTCGGTGCGCAGCGTCTCGCGCTCCCCCGCTTCGAGCGACGCCGCGTCGATCTCCTGCACCTGCCAGCGCAGCAGATCGACCCGCTGCGCCAGCCGCTGCGCGCCGTCGCGCAGCGAGCCGAGACGCGCCGTCGCCTCGGCGAGGGCCCGGGCCGCCTCCGCCATCGCCGGCAGCAATTCGGCCGCGGCGCCTTCGCGATCGAGCAGCGGCAGGTGCGACGCCGGATCGAGCAGTGTCTGGTGCTGGTGCTGGCCGTGGACCGAGACCGCCAGCGCTCCGAAGGCTTTCAGATCGGCGACGGGGGCCGGCACGCCGCCGATGAAGGAGCGCCCACGCCCCCCGGCGGCGATCTCCCGCTGCACCACGACGTGCCCCTGCTCCAGCGGGTAGCCGTGCTCCTCGAGGAAGGCGCGCGCGGCGGGAGAGGTCACTTCGAACTCGAGCGCGACCGTGCCGCGCTCTTCGCCGGTGCGCACCGCCTCGCTCTCGGCGCGTCCGCCGAGGCCGAGGAGCAGCGCATCCACCAGGATCGACTTGCCGGCGCCGGTTTCGCCGGTGAGGAGGTTCAGCCCCGGTCCGAGATCGAGGGTCGCCTCTTTGACGATGGCGAGGTTCCTGACGTGCAGGCAGCGAATCATTTCCGCCGGGCGGCACGGTAACAGAGCGGATCTTTCGTTGTCAATGAATCGGGCGTGTGCTAACTTACGGACCGCTTGCGACTTCGCGCGTCGGCGCGTTTTTTCCCCGGGTCGTCGCGCCCCCAGGGCAAGTCCTGGATAGGAGACCCGCCCCCGCATGCCCCTGATGATTCCGGTTCCGCTCGCCGCGGCCGCAACGACCCCCGGACTGCACGCCGATCCGCTGCGCCTCATCACCGAATCCGGCTGGGTGGCGCAGGGAGTCCTCCTGACGCTGCTCGCCTTCTCCGTCATGTCGTGGGCCGTCATGCTCGAGCGCTGGCGCTTCCTCAAGCGCGCCGAAGCCGAGTCGAAGCGGCTGCTCGCCGACATGCAGGGCGACAAGCGTCTCTCCGAGATGTACGACCGGGCGGCGCGCCACACCGCCAGCCCGCTCGCGCCGATCCTGCAGGCCGGCTTCCGCGAGCTGATCGCCGCGGTCAACGAAGGAGTCGGCGGCGCCCGCGGCGCCGTGCCGACCGACGAGGGCCGCCAGCGCGTCATGAACCGCCTGCGCCGCCGCGTGGAAGAGGCGGCGGGAATGGAGGCCGACACGCTCGACCGCAACCTCGGCCTGCTCGCGACGACCGGAAGCGTCGCCCCCTTCATCGGGCTGTTCGGGACGGTGTGGGGGATCATGGACGCCTTCCAGGGGATCGGGCTGACCGGATCGGCCAGCCTCGCCGCCGTGGCGCCCGGCATCTCGGAAGCGCTCGTGACCACCGCCGCCGGCCTCGCGGCCGCCATCCCGGCGGTGTGCGGCTACAACCTGCTGCTCGCGCGCGCCCGCCGGCTCGGCGCGCGCATCGACCGCTTCGTGCCGCAGTTCCTCTCGCAGGCCGAGGCGCAGCTCGATTCCGCCCGCCCCGCCGCAGCGACGGCCGAGGCCGGAAAATTCCGGATCTGACCATGACGCGGCCGGCGCTCCGATTCACGATCGCGATGCGCCGAGCGAGGCACGCATGAGCATGAGCGTCGGCGAGCGCGGAGGCGGCCGCTTCGGCCCGGCCCTCTCCGACATCAACGTCACGCCGCTGGTGGACGTGGTCCTCGTCCTCCTCATCATCTTCATGGTCACGGCGCCGATGATGAGCCGCGGCATCGACATCCGGCTGCCGCGCACGGAGTCGGGGACCGACACGCAGGAAGATCGCCTGATCGTCAGCGTCGACCAGGACAGCACCATCTACCTGAACGAGCGGCCGGTGAACCTGGCGCTTTTGACCGAGAAGCTGAAATCGGAGATGGACCGCACCGGCACCGACTTCGTCTTCCTGAAGGCCGACCAGGACGTGCCGTACGGCCGCGTCATGGCGGTCATGGATCAGATCAAGAAGTCCGGCGCGGACAAGGTCGGGATGGTCACCCGCCCCGAAACCCCGGCGAAGGCGACCGCCGCGGCCAAGGCGTTGCCGGCGAAGCCGGCGGCCGGACGGGACAAGAAGCGGTGAGCCCCGGAGCCGCGGCGCAGCAGAACGCCGGCGGCCGGGTGGCCCGCCCGTTCGTCGTCGTTTCGGTCATCCTGCACCTGGCGGCGTTCTTCTTCATCGTCGGAGTGCCGCGTTTCCTGTCCTCGGGTCCGTCCGGCAACAAGGTCTACGTCGTCGACCTCGTCACCATGCCCGGCGGTCCGGCGGCGGCCGCGCCGGCTCCCGCTCCCGCGGCGGCAGCCCCGGCCCCCGAGCTTCCCAAGCCGGCCCCGGTCAAGCCGCCGGAGGTCAAGAAGCCCGAGACTCCGAAGGAGCCGCCGAAGAAGATCGCGAAGCCGATCGTCCTTCCCGACAAGGACACGAAGAAGAACACCAAGACACCGCCGGTGAAGACGCCCGTGCCCACGAAGCCGCCCGAGCCGGAGAAAAAGGACGACAAGAAGGACGACGCGAAGGAGAGCGAGGAGTCCGCCGCCGAAGAGACGGCCGCCAACGAGGCTGCCGCGGCCGCCACGCCGCCGGCAACGAATCCCGCGCCCTCCACGGCGCCGGGCAAGCCGGGCGCGACCGGGGCGCCGGGAGCGACCGGCACGGGGGGTGGAGGCGAAGGAACCGGCACCGGCAGCGGCGACGAGTACGACTTCTACATCGCCCTCCTCAAGAGAAAGATCGAGGCGGCATGGAAGCGGCCCGTCTCGACATCCCGCGAGACCCGCACGGCCGCCGTCTATTTCGAGCTGAGCCCGACCGGCCGTCTTCTGAAGCTGGAGCTGAGGAACCCCAGCGGCTATGTCCCGTTCGATCGTTCGATCGTGCAGGCGGTGAAGGACGCGGAGCCCTTCCCGGCTTTTCCGCTGGCGCTCAAGCTCGACAAACTGGCCCCGACCCTGGAGTTCGAGCTGACCCCCCTCGACGGTGGCGGCTCGCCTCCCTGACGACGTCCCCGGAGAACCTCTCGTGACATTTCGTGAGCGCAATCGAGCCGCCGCGGTCTCCCTGGTCGCCGCCGGCGTCCTCGCCGTGGTCTCCGTCCCGTTGTTCACGTTCGCCCAGCAGGACCGTCCGTCCGATGCGCCGATCATCAAGATCACCGGCTCGGCGGCGTCGAAGGTCCCGATCGCCATCCCGCGCTTCGACGGCGGCGGCACGCCGAAGGGGGACGAGTCGGCGTCGCTCCTGTACGACGTGGTGCGCGACGACCTGGTGTTCTCGAACTACTTCAAGCTGGTCCCGGATGAGTACCTCAAGATGGTCTCCCCCTTCGCGGGCCGCAAGACCGACTACAAGGAATGGCAGGGGATCGGCGCCGACGCCGTCATGGTGGGGGCGGCGCATCCGGAAGGGGCCGAGCTGATCTTCGAGGGGCGCGTGTACGACATGACGGAGCAGCGCCTCGCCCTCGGCAAGAAATACCGTGCCGGTCTCGACCAGGGGCGCCTGCTGGCCCACAAGATGGCCGACGAGATCATCCAGCGCTACACCGGCAGGCCGGGCATCGCGCAGTCGCGCATCACCTACGTCTCGCAGGTCGGCAAGGCGAAAGAGATCTTCGTCATGGACTACGACGGCGCACGGGTGAAAAAGATCACCGCCAACAACTCCATCAACCTCTCCCCTTCCTGGTCGCCCGACGGCCAGTGGATCGCCTTCAGCTCGTACCGCAGCGGCTCGCCCGAGCTCAAGATCCTCAGCAGCAAGGGAGAGTTGCGCACCGCCTTCCCGCAGAAAGGGGAGCTGAACAGCGCCCCCTCGTGGTCTCCCGACGGTCGCCTGCTCGCCTTCTCCAGTGCCCGCGATGGCAACGCCGAGATCTACACCCTGCGGCCGACGGACGGGGCGCTGACGCGGCTGACCCGTGACGGCGCCATCGACACCTCGCCCACCTGGTCCCCCGACGGCCGGTCGCTGGCGTTCACGAGCGACCGCTCCGGCTCGCCGCAGATCTGGCTGATGGACGCCGACGGCGGCAACCCGAGGCGCCTCAACACCGAGCTGAACTACTGCGATGCGCCGTCGTGGAACCCGGTCCCGGACGAAGACGAGTCGATCGCCTTCACGGCGCGCGTCCCCGGCGGGTTCGACATCTACGTGTACGACCTCAAGGAGCGCAACATCAAGCGCGTGACCGACGGCGGCGGCATCAACGAGTGGCCCCGCTGGTCCCCCGACGGCCGGCACATCGTGTTCTCCTCGAATCGCAGCGGCGGGTTCGACATCTACACGATGGATGCCAGTGGGGATCACGTGCGGCGGCTGACCAAGGGGGGGAACAACACCTCTCCCTCGTGGGCCCGATGAACCCTGCTTGATCACCATCGGGGCGGGAACGGGAGCGAGGCCGGCGGCGGTCGCGCGCGCACGTGTGGGTGGCCTATGGAGCAGCGAGGCCCTATGGACCTTGTGCGCGGCGCCGCTCGACCCTCGGTCGGGCGGGCCGCCGGCTGGCGCCGGCGGGTCTTTGAGCCCTCCCTGCGGGCGACCGGGAGGTGGAGGCGTCCTTCCTCTCACGGGTTTGTCATCGGAAGTGCTTCATTCGGCGTGCTATACTCTCGCTCCCTCGTGAGTCCTTCGAGGTCCATGCGTCCGATCACAATCGATGTCCCATTGGAGGTGACCTGATGCAACGTCGTACCCTTCGCGCGCTCCCGGCGATGGTGCTCGCACTGTGTGGTGTGTTCGTGGTGACGGCGTGCAAGTCGGCCCAGCCGCAGCAGGAAGCTCCGGTGACACAGGCGCCGAACTTTGAATCGAAACCGGCCGAGAAGGTCGAGGAGACCGGCGGCTTCGGGCAGGCGAACGCGGGCGAGAAGAGCTTCGAGGAGCTCCCGTCCGGGCTGGCGGACAAGCTGAACGCGCAGGGGATCCTCAAGGAGGTCCTCTTCGACTTCGACAGCGCCGATCTGGGCGGAGAGGCCAAGACGATCCTGAACGACAACGCCGCCCAGATCCGGCAGCACGCTCCGCTCGCGGTGCGCATCGAGGGGCACTGCGACGAGCGCGGCACGACCGAGTACAACCTGGCGCTGGGGGATCGGCGGGCCCGCGCCGCGCGCGACTACATCGTCTCGCTCGGCATCCCCGCCAACCGCCTGCGCACCATCTCGTACGGCAAGGAGCGGCCGGTGGACCCGGGGCACACGGAAGCGGCCTGGGCGCAGAACCGGCGCGCCGAATTCGTCTTCATCGCAGACTGAGAACGGAAAAAAGAGGAGAACGTCGTGGCACGCATCCAGTCGGCCGTCAAGAACATCCGCAAGAGCCGCAAGCGCCAGGTCATCAACCGCGCCCGGCGCTCCGCCCTCCGCACCCAGATCAAGAAGGTGCGGCTCCTGCTCGACAAGAAGGACGGCGCCTCGGCGCGCCAGGCCCTTCCGACCGCGCTTTCGACCATCGACCGCGCCGTCAGCAAGGGCGTCATGCACCGCAACGCGGCGGCCCGGCACAAGTCGCGGCTGACGCGCCACGTCGCCTCCCTGGAGAAAGCCAGCTAGGATCCTGAATCGGACAGGCTCCCTGGCCGTCCGGTCGGAAAGGACGGCGACGTGATTCGCATCCGCCGAGTCGTACCGCAGGAAGTGAGCGACCTGCACCGGCGCATGGAGCAGGTGATGGACAGCCTGCTCCACGGGCTGGGGCCGGCGTACGGACCGAAGGGTTTCGTGCCGCGCGCCGACATCCACGAGACCCCGGAAGGTCTGCTCGTCACCGTCGATCTCCCCGGCGTGTCCCGCGAGGCGATCGACATCGTCGTCGAGGGGCAGGCCCTGCGCATCTCCGGGGTCCGCGCCGAGCCGGTCGGGACCGCCTGTCTCCGCTGGCACCAGCTCGAGATCGCCTACGGACCGTTCGAGCGGTTCATTCCGCTCCCGGCCTCGGCCGACGTCGAGAAGATCCAGGCCAACTACAAGGACGGGTTCCTGCAGGTGCTGGTCCCCTTCAGACCCGCCGACAAGGGCGGCCGGCAAGTCCCGGTCGAGCCCGCTTAGCCGAAGGGAAACCATGGACGATCCGAACAAGCCCACCGACGAGCCGGACGAGTCGGAACAGCCCCCGTCCGCAGCGGAAGACCCGGCGGCAGGGCCGATCCTGGCCGAGGCCCCTCCGCCTCCGGGACCGACCGACACGACCGTCCCGCCGACGCTGCCCGTCCTCGCGCTCAAGGGGACGGTGGTCTTCCCGCACATCCCGATGCCCCTGGTGATCGGCCGGGCCGCCTCCATCCGCCTCGTGGACGAGACGATGGTGCGCAACCGGATGATCGCGCTGGTGACGCAGCGCGACCCCTCGGTCGAGGAGCCGCACGAGTCCGACCTGCACAGGATCGGCTGCGCCGCCGTCATCCAGCGCCTGCTGAAGTTCCCGGACGGGACGCTGCGCATCCTCGTGTCCGGCGTGCAGCGCATCCGGCTGACGCGCTACGTGCGCATGGAGCCCTACCCGGTCGCCGACGTCGAGGTGCTCGACGAGATCACCGAGGCGTCGGTCGAGACCGAGGCGCTGGCGAAGAACCTGCTGAACCAGGTGCGCCGCATGCTGGCGCTGATGCCGATCGACTCGGACGAGATCAGCGTCGCGCTGCTCAACGTCAACAACCCGGGGCGGCTCGCCGACCTCGGGGCGGCGCTCCTCGTCCGCGACACGTCGCTGAAGCAGGAGTTCCTCGAGATCCTCTCCGTCCCCGAGCGCCTGCGCCGGCTGACGCGCCACATCAGCCGCGAGATCGAGGTCATGGAGCTCGGCTCCAAGATCCAGGAGCAGGTGCAGGACGAGATGGAGAAGGGGCAGCGGGAATTCGTCCTGCGGCAACAGCTCAAGGCGATCCAGAAGGAGCTGGGGCTGGACGACGAAGGCGAAGGCGAGATCGCCGCCCTCGCCGAGGCGGTCGAGAAGGCCGGCATGCCCGAGCAGGTGAAGCAGGCGGCGGACCGCGAGCTGAAGCGGCTCCGGACCATGCCGCCCGCGGCGGCGGAGCACGCCGTCGTCCGCACCTACCTCGACTGGCTCATCGCGCTGCCGTGGTCGAAGCAGACTCCCGACAAGATCGACCTGAAGGAGGCGCGCACCATCCTCGACGAGGACCACTTCGACCTCGACAAGGTGAAGGACCGCATCCTCGAGTTCCTCGCCGTGCGCAAGCTGCGCGCCGATTCGAAGGGACCGATCCTGTGCTTCGTCGGACCGCCCGGCACCGGCAAGACCTCGCTCGGCAAGTCCATCGCCCGCGCCATGGGGCGCAATTTCCACCGCCTGTCGCTCGGCGGCGTGCGCGACGAGGCGGAGATCCGCGGACACCGGCGCACCTACGTCGGCGCGCTGCCGGGTCGGATCATCGAAGGCCTGCGCAAGGCGGGCAGCCGCAACCCGGTCTTCATCCTCGACGAGATCGACAAGCTGGGGATGGATTTCCGCGGCGACCCGGCCTCGGCGCTGCTCGAGGTCCTCGACCCCGAGCAGAACCGCAACTTCCAGGACCACTACCTCGACGTGGCGTTCGACCTGTCGGCGGTGCTGTTCATCACCACCGCCAACGTCCTGGACACCATCCCGGGCCCCCTGCGCGACCGCATGGAGGTGCTGGAGCTGCCGGGCTACACCGAGGAAGACAAGGTGCAGATCGCCCGCCGGTACCTCATCCCGCGGCAGGCGACCGAGAACGGCATCAAGGTCGAGGACATCGACATCAGCGACGCCACCATCTCCGCGGTGATCTCGCGCTACACGCGCGAGGCGGGCCTGCGGAACCTCGAGCGATCGATCGGCACGCTCTGCCGCAAGGTGGCGCGCCGCCACGCGGAAGGAGAGACAGGGGTCGCCGTGATCCGGCCGGAGGATCTCGTCACGTATCTCGGCCAGGAGCGCTTCACCAGCGAGCTGGCGGAGCGGATCGGGATCCCGGGGGTGGCCGTCGGCCTCGCCTGGACGCCCTTCGGCGGGGAAATCCTGTTCGTCGAGGCGACGCGCATGCCCGGGGCGAAGGGGCTCATCATCACCGGCCAGCTCGGCGACGTGATGCGCGAGTCGGCCATGGCGGCGCTGTCGTTCGTGCGCAGCCGCGCCGCGTCGCTCGGTCTCGACCCGGAGTTCTATTCGCGCGCCGACCTGCACCTGCACGTCCCGGCCGGCGCCATCCCGAAGGACGGGCCGTCGGCGGGCGTGACCATGGCCACGGCGCTGGCGTCGCTCCTGACCGGGCGCCCGGTGCGCGGCGAGACCGCCATGACCGGTGAAATCACCCTGCGCGGCAAGGTGCTGCCGGTCGGCGGCATCAAGGAGAAGGTGCTGGCGGCGAAGCGGGCCGGCATCAGGACGCTGCTCCTTCCGGAGGAGAACCGCAAGGATCTCACCGAGGTGCCGAAGCACGCGCTCGACGCGCTCACCTTCCACTTCGTGTCGACCGTGGACGACGTCTTCGAGCACGCGCTGCAACCGGCGCCGGTCGCGGAGCCGGCGGCCGCCCAGGCGCGCGCCGGGGACGGGAACGACCGCGGCCGGGCCGGGTCAGGCCACGTCGATGCCGGTCCCAAGGGGCGCGCCGTGGCCGCCGGGAAGAATCCGCGGCCGCCTGCTTCCGGAAAGCGCCGCATACCGGACCGCGGCTCCGACGTCACTCCCTAGGGCTCCAGCTCCCGCACCGCCGCTTCGAGCCGTTCCGTGACCTCGGTCGGGTCGGCGTCGGCCGTGAAGCTCAGCGGCGCGCCGTAGACGATGCGGGTCGGGTGGAACATCGGCCAGTAGCGCTCGTCCGGCAGGACGAAGTGCGTGCCCCGGACGTGCACCGGCACCACCGGCGCGCGCAGGTCGCGTGCGAAGACGCCGATGCCGCCGCGGAAGCGCTCCATCGTCCCTTCCGGGACGTGCCGCCCCTCCGGGAAGATCAGGATCGAGAAGCCTTTGTCCATCAGCTCCCCGGCGTAGACGAGGCTGCGGCGGAAGCCGGCCGTCTCCGGCAGCGGAAAGGCGTGGAAGAAGAACTCCGTCAGCGAGGCCTGCAGTCCCTCGAGGAGATAGCGGCCGCGCGTGCCGGGGGTCTCGCCGAACCAGACGCGGTGGTAGCGGGTGGTCATCGCCGGCGCGATGCGGCCGCGCATCGACAGCGGCAGGGTCGAGCGCAGGAGCGCCGTGTCGAAATACGAGTGGTGGTTCGCGACGAAGAGATACGGCGGCGCCGCGCCTCGAGCCGCTCGCGCCCGAGCACCTCGGGGCGTCCCCAGACGTGCACGATCGGCCGCTGCAGGGTCTCCTCGACGAGACGCCGGTTGACGTGGAACGGCCACGTTCGCGCCCAGCGCGGCATCCGCAGCGCCCCGCGCACCACCGACGCGCTCCAGGACGCCGTGCCCGGCCGGCCGTTGCGCGCCGCGCTCTCCCCTTCCGTCCCCGAGGGCGCGGCAACTGATTTCGCCGTCGCGGGTTGAGTGGAAGCCCGGGACGCGGCCGCGGGAGCCGCGGCGGAGGGAGACGGGCCGGCCGCACCGCCGCCGAGCGCGGCACGCGCCATCTGCTCCAGCTCGCCGACCGTCGCCGAGGCCATGCGATCCTCGGCCATCGTCAGGCCGAACTCCTCCTCCAGCCCGGCGGCGACCTCGACCAGGTCGAGACTCGCGAGACCGAGGTCCTCGACGAGGCGGGTCGAATCCTGGAGCCGATCGGGGGCGACCCGCCCGATGCGGGCCACGAGCCGGCGCACGCCGCCTGCCGCGGCGGGCGGCCGGGCCGGGTCGGACTTCCCGCCCTCCGTCCCCCGCCCTGCGATGACCTGCTGCCGCAGCGCCGCCCGCTTCACCTTGCCGGTGGAGGTGCGCGGGAAATCCCCTTCCGTCCAGACGGTCCAGTCGCGCACCTTCTGCTTCGGCAGGAGGCGCGCGTTCGCCTCCGACACGATCGCCGCCGCGTCGGCGCCGGGCGCGAGCAGGAGCGCGGCGTGCACCTGCTCCCCGGTCGCGTGCGGCAGACCGAAGACCGCCGTGTCGCGCGCTCCTGCCAGGCCGTGGAACGCCGCCTCGACGTCGGTGGCGTAGACGTTCTCCCCCTCCGGCGTGACGATGACGTCCTTGATGCGGCCCTTGATGACGATGCGGCCCTGCGCGTCGATCTCGCCGATGTCGCCGGTGCCGAACCACTCGCCGCTCTCCTCCTTGCCGAAGTAGCCGGCGGTGACGTTGCGGCCGCGCACCTGGATCTCGCCGTCGGGGCCGAGGCGGACCTCCTGTCCCTTCAGCGCCCGGCCGACGTTTCCCTTGCCGCGCTTGAACGGGTTGGAGATCGACACGATGGGCGCGGTCTCGGTCAGGCCGTAGCCCTGCACGACGAGCACGCCCAGTCGCTCGTAGAACTCCCGCACCGGGTCGGCGAGCGCGGCGCCTCCGCTGACCACGACGGTGAAGCGCCAGCCGAGCGGCCTGCGCGAGCGGCGGAACAGCAGCCGCTGCAGCCAGAACCTGGCGCGCGCGTGCTCTTCGAGCCGCGCGTCGAGCCGCTCCTGTGCCCGCTGGTCCCCCGCCTCGCGGCGGATCTCAGCGGCGAGGATCTCCAGCAGGCGCGGCACCGAGAACAGTCCCCAGGCCTTCACCCGCGTCGCGGCGTCGAGCACGTCGCGAGGCCGCGGCGCCACCAGCGCCACGGTCAGGCCCATGTACAGCGGCAGGAAGACGTTCATGGCCTGCCCGAACATGTGCGACAGCGGCAGCGTGCTCAGCACCGGGAACTCGCCGAGCGGCCGGGCGAGCCGCTCGTAGTGCCGGTAGCCCTCCTCGAGCGGCGCGAAGTCGGCCGCCAGGTTCTCGTGCGTCAGCACGACGCCTTTCGGCTCGCCGGTCGTTCCCGAGGTGAAGACGATCTCCGCCGTGTCCTGCAGCGACACTGTCGCGGCCGCCGCCGCGTCGCCGCGCGCCGGAGCCCCGTTGCGCCAGCTTCCAAAGTCGATGCGGCGGGCGCCCGGCGGCGGAGGGATCTCGGACGGAGCGAGGATCAGCCGTGCTCCGACGGTCGCGGCGATCTTGTCGCGGAACGGGTCGGCGGTGGCCGCCTCGAGCGGCACCGCCACGCCCCCGGCCAGGAAAATCCCCAGGAGCCCCTCGATCCAGTCCGGCTCGTCGGGCCCCTGGACGAGGACCGGCTCCTTCGGCTTCAGCCCCTGCGCGCGCAGGGTGGCGGCGACGCCCCGCACACCCGCCAGGACCTCGGCGTAGGTGCGCGTGCGCCAGCGCACCCCCTCGCGCCACAGGTAGGCGCGGCGGTCTCCGAACGTGGCGAGGCGCTCGATGCGCGCCGCGATCGGCAGCGTGGCCGTGGCACCTTCCGGGTGCGGAGACATGGGGGGCAGATGCTACCCTGTCCGCCCCTCGTCCGGTATAGAATCCGGGCGATGCCGCACCATTTCTCGCTCGACGATTTCGTGGCCGCGATGGCCCACCTGTCGGTCGAGAACCTGACCATCGGCATCCTGCACCAGCTCGCCGGCGACCTGGACGTGCGCGACGACCTCATCCGCGAGCACATCCACTTCACCAGCGACTGCTACACCCGCAACCTCGTCTGCCGCACCCCCCGCTTCGACATGCTGGTGCTGTGCTGGAAGCCGGGGCACGTGACGACGATCCACGATCACGCCGGGTCGCTCAACGTGACGCGCGTGCTGCAGGGGCGGCTGACGTCGCGCCTGTTCGTGCCGGGCGGCCGGCCGACCCCGGACCGCTGCCTGGTGCGGCTGGCGAGCGAAGAAACCCTCGGCCCGGGTGATTTCTCTCTCGTGGACCGCGCCGAGATCCACCAGCTCGCCAACACCTCGGACGGGGATCTCGTGACGCTCCACGTCTACGCCCGGCCGCTCCGCGACATCGTGGTGTATGACCCGACGACCGGGGACATGAAGAAGGTCGCCCTCCGCTACTCCCTCGAAGACGACTTCCAGTAATTCCGCGCTTCAGCCCTTGATCACCCCGAGCGGCACCAGTTTCGCGACCTTGCGCGACAGGCCGGCCGCGTGGACGACGTTCACGACGTCGGTCACGTCCTTGTAGGCTTCCGGCATCTCCTCGGCGAGGGTCTCGCGGCCGTCGGAGCGCACGACGATGCCGCGGTCGGCCATCTCGCGCGCGATCGAGCGGCCGCGCGCCGCCTTCTTCGCCGCGTGCCGGCTCATCACCCGCCCCGCGCCGTGGCACGAGGAGCCGAACGTCTCCTCGTACCCGCGCCCGGTGCCGAGGAGCACCCACGAGGCGCGGCCCATGTCGCCGGGGACGAGGACCGGCTGGCCGATGGTCCGGTAGGTCTCGGGGGTCTGCGGGTGGCCCGGCGGGAAGGCGCGCGTCGCCCCCTTGCGGTGCACGCAGAGCCGGCGCTCGCGGCCCTCCACGACGTGCCGCTCGAACTTGGCGACGTTGTGGCAGACGTCGTAAACGACGGAGAGCCCGAGATCCCGGGGCCCGCGCGCGAGGGTCTCCTCGAAGGCGCGGCGCACGAAGTGGGTGATGAGCTGCCGGTTGCCGAAGGCGAAGTTCGCGGCCGCCGCCATCGCGCCCAGGTAGCGCCTGCCCTCCTCCGACTGCAGCGGCGCGCAGGAGAGCTGCGGGTCGGGAAGCTCGATGCCGTGCCGGCGTGACGCCTTCAGCATCACCTGCAGGAAGTCGTCGCACACCTGGTACCCGAGCCCGCGCGAGCCCGTGTGGATCGACACGGTCAGCGAGCCTTCCTGAAGGCCCAGGGCCCGCGCCGCCGCGTCGTCGTGGATTTCCGCGACTCTCTGGACCTCGACGAAGTGGTTCCCCGAGCCGAGGGTCCCGAGCTGGGTGCGGCCGCGCTCGCGGGCGCGCTCCGAGACCTCCGACGGCTCCGCCCCCTGGAGCGCCCCGCCCTCCTCGATGTGCAGGAGATCGTCCGGCTCGCCGAAGCCCTGCTTCACGGCCCAGGCCGCTCCGTGCGCCAGCAGGCGCTTCTCCTCGGGCTGCGTGACCTTGAAGTCCTTGCGGTGCGAGCCGACGCCGGTCGGGATGTGGCGGAACAGGGACTCGACCAGGTCGCGCATGCGCGGCGCCGCCTCGGGCGCGCTCACGTCCGAGCGCAGCAGCCGCACGCCGCAGTTGATGTCGTAGCCCACGCCCCCGGGCGAGACCACGCCGTCGTCGGGGTCGAAGGCGGCAACACCGCCGATCGGGAATCCGTAGCCCCAGTGGATGTCCGGCATGGCGTACGAGGCGCGCACGATGCCGGGAAGGCACGCGACGTTCATGACCTGCGTGAGCGATGGATCGTCGCGCAGCGTCTGCATCAGGCGGTCGTCGGCGTAGACGACGCCCGGGACGTTCATCTTCCCGTGACGGGGAATCTCCCAGCGGCAGGTCCCGGCCCGGCGGATCTCGACCTTCATGGGGCCGAGTGTAGAACGATCAGGTGCGGATGACGCGGGTCTCGCAGATGCGGTCGTGCAGCGATCGCTTTTCGTCGTCGAAGGCGGCGATGATGTAGCCGATGCAGAAGATGAACCCGGAGATCCAGGTGCTGAAGAAGCGCGCCACCGACCGGCCGAGGGTAATGCCGCTGCCGTCGGGGCGCACGACCTTGAGGCCCAGCGCCAGCTTGCCGAGCGTCGCCCCCTTCTTCCAGGTCAGGAGGATCTCGTAGGTGGCCGAGACCGTGACGCGAATCATCGCCGCCAACCCGAAGAGCGCCAGCATCGAGGCGAGATCGAACATGTCGTGGCTGCCGCTGAGGATGCTCAACCCGCCGAGGCCGAGGGGCATGGTGATGGCGCTGTTGATGACGATGAGGATGAGCCAGTCGATGAGGCGCGCGAGGAAGCGGATCCAGAACCCGCCGTAGCGCGGAACCTCGAGCGGCCGGATCGGTGACATGGTGGCGGCGCCCGGAGTCGCGGCTGCGGGCTCCGGCGCACCGCCTGCCGCGGGCGCGGCGCCGGGCGCCTGCGGCGGGAAGAACGAGCCGTATGGCTGCCAGTCCTTCATCCCGGCGCGCCACACGAGGGTCTCGCCGCGGATCGCTCCGAGGCCGACGAGTCGCGCGAACTCCGCTTCGCTCACGGGCCCGACCTGTCGCTGGTCGGCGACGTAGAACCAGTCCATGCGCATGACTCCGCTCGATGAGGCGGCCAGGGCGGGCCGCGGTTCGTGGTGCGCCTTTTACCTTACCTACCGGGGACGATCAAGAGAGGTTCCCGGAACCGCCCCGCGCCAGGGCTACACGTCGAGCACGAAGCGCACGCGCCAGGCTCCGGCACGGCGGCGCACGGCGAGCTGGTGGTAGGTGATCGCCTTCACCTCGCGCCGCCGCGGGTGCCGTTCCGGGTCGAACGGCTCCCCCGCCGCCACGGCGCGTACGTGCAAGCCGTGCCGATCGAGCCAGGTCACCCGGCAGGAGCGGAATCGCCACCCCTTCACCTCCTGCAGGTAGAGCAGCTCGGAGAGGAAGCGAACCAGCAGGTCCTCGAGCGCGACGCCCCCGGCTGCGAAACGCGCCCGGCGCCGCGGGCGCACCGAGAGGCGATCGGTCGTGAGGTCGAACAGGGCGGAGGCGGCGTGCCCGAACAGCGCCGGCAGCGTCGCGGCGCGGACGGCCACCGCCACGTCGGCGGTGTGCGGCAGGAAGCGATACGGCCGGCTTCGGGCTCTCAGCGGCGACGGCGTCCGCGCCCGCTGCGGACCGAGCCCGATCCGGTCGGGCCTCCGGCGCCGCGACGGCCGTGCCGCTGTCCGCGCGACCCGGCCCGCTTGTGATCGTCCTCGCGGCGCTTGCGCTTCGCGCCGTCGCGCCGGCCGGCCCTGGTGTCGGCGACCGGGCGCGGCGCCGCGACCACCCCGGCCGGGCGCGGGCCGGGCCGATGATCGAGCAGCGTGAATTCGATCTCCATGCGCGCCGCGTTGACGCGGCTCAGCCGCACCCTCACCGGGTCACCGAGCGCCAGGACCTTGCCGCTCCGCTCCCCGCGCATGAGGCGCTGGCGCTCGACGAACTGGAAGCGCTCGCCGGGGAGGTTCTCGATGGCCACCAGCCCGTCCACGAACAGGTCGCGCAGCTCGACGTAGATCCCGAACGCCTCGACGCCGCAGATGAAGCCGTCGAACTCCTCGCCGATCTTCTGGGCCATGAACACCATCTTCTTGCGCTGGATGAGCTCGTTCTCGGCGGCGTCGGCGGTGCGCTCGCGCACCGACGAGCGGGCAGCCGCCTCGGGCATGAAGACCTCGAGATCGCCCCGTTCCTTCCCCTGGATCGCTCCGCCGCGCAGCAACCGCTTCACCAGCCGGTGCACCACCAGGTCCGGGTAGCGCCGGATGGGCGAGGTGAAGTGGGTGTAGCACGAGGAGGCGAGCCCGAAGTGGATGTCCCGCTTCTCCGAGTAGCGCGCCTGCTTCATCGAGCGGAGCATCAGCCGCGCCAGGAAGCGCTCCTCCGGCCGGCCCTGGGCCCGCTCGAGGAGCGCCTGGAACGCGCGCGGCTCGATCGAGGTGAAGGGGCGCGGCAGGGAGTAGCCGAAGGCGTGCGCCAAGGCGTCGAAGTCCTCGAGACGGCGCGGATCGGGGCGCTCGTGCACCCGGTACATCGCCGGGATGCGCGCCTTGAACAGGTGCCGCGCCACCGTCTCGTTCGCCGCCAGCATGAACTCCTCGATGAGGCGGTGCGCGATGTTGCGCTCCAGCGCCATGATGCCGGTCATCTCCCCGGTGGCGGCGAGGATCACCTCCGGCTCCGGCAGATCGAAGTCGATGCTGCCGCGCCGCCGGCGCTGGGCGTTCAGCACGCCGTGCAGCTCCTCCATCAGCAGGAAGTTCGGGACCAGGTCGCGGTACTGCGCCATCACCGCCGGGTCGCGATCGACCAGGATCTTCGCGACATTGGTGTAGGTCATGCGGGCGGCGCTGCGGATGACCCCCTCCGCAAGCGCGTAGTCCTTGACGGTGCCCTGGCGGTCGATGGTCATGACGCAGGACAGCACGAGACGATCGACGCGCGGGTTGAGCGAGCAGATGCCGTTCGACAACCGGTGCGGCAGCATCGGCAGCGACGTGCCGGGGAAATAGACGCTCGTCGCCCGTTCCAGCGCCTCGGAATCGAGCGGCGTCGCGGCCCGCACGTAGTGCGCGACGTCGGCGATGTGGACGTGCAGCTCGTAGTCGTCGCCGAGGCGGCGCACCAGAACCGCGTCGTCGAAGTCCATCGCCGTCTCGCCGTCGATGGTGACGATCGGCAGGCCGCGGAAATCCTCGCGACCGCGGATGTCCTCGGGGCGCACCTGGTCGGGGGCCTGGCTCGCCTGCTGCATCACGTCGGGAGGGAACTGCTCGCGCAGCCCGAACTTGGCGATGACGGCGCGCAGGTCGGTCTCGGGTGACTCCGCGGGCCCGATCACCTCGACGATGCGGCCCCAGGGGCGCTTCCCCTCCTCCGCCGGCCGCTCGAGCTCGACCCCGACGACGAGCCCGTTCACCGCGCCCCCGACGCCCTCGGGCGGGATGCCGATCCCCGCTTCGTAGCGCCGGTCGTACGCCTCGACCGTGCCGCCGTTCGGCCCGCCGCGGTACAGGCCGACGATGCGCCGCCGCGTGCGCTCGACGACGCGCCGGATCTCGCCCTGCGCGCGCCCGTCCCGCTGCATGCGGACCACCACCGCCTCGACCCGGTCGCCGTCGCGCCGATCCCCCACCGCCGGAGGCGGGATGAAGAGATCGACGCCGCCGCCGTCCGGCGTGACGAACGCGAAGCCCTTCGGGTGGACCTGGATGTTGCCGATGACGATCGATCCGCTCCGCATCGGCCCCGGGGTGGCGACGGCCGGAGCGGCCGTCGCTGCGGCCGCGGAATCCGCGAACCCCCGTCCGGCCCGTCCCGCCCGGCCACCGTCGCGGCCGCCACCGTCGCGGCCGACGCGCGCCGGCGGCCTCCAGCCGGCGACGGCGTAGCGGTGGCGGTCGACGCGCACGACTTCGTCGTCGCTGACCAGCTCCCGCAGCGCCCGGCTGAACGGATGGCGCCGCGACCGCTCGATGCGCAGCAGGCGCTGCAGCTCGTCGGCGCTGGCCGGCCGGTAGTCCGGCCGGCGCATGAACTCCAGGATCGCCTGCCGCAGCGCGCGCGCTTCGCTCATCGCGTTCCTTCCGTCGCCGCGCGCGCGTCCGCATCCGGAACCGGCTGCCCGCCGTGCGCCGCGAAAAACGCCGCGATGCGGCGGGTGCGGTCGAGCAGGTGCTCCGGCTCGCGGAAGCCGTGCCCCTCGCGCGGGTAGAGCACGAGCGTGCTGTCGCCGCCGTTGTCGAGGATGGCGCGGTGCATCATGAGCGCCTGCGGCAGCGGGCACCGCTTGTCCTGTTCGCCCTGCAGGAAGAGCATCGGGGTCTGCACCTTTCCGACCTGCGTCACCGGCGAGTTGGCCCAGTAGGCCGGCAGAAACTGCGGCTCGAACGGGCTGCCGCCGAAGTAGTCGAAGCGCCAGCGGCGCGCGTCGCTCAGGATGTACTGCATGCGCAGGTCGGCCACGCCGGCGCCGCTGACGATGGCGCGGTACCGGTCGGTGTGCGTGGCGGTCCAGTTCGCCATGATGCCGCCGTACGACCAGCCGAACAGATACAGGCGATCGGGGTCGGCACGGCCGGCGGCGACGAGCGCGTCCACGCCGGCCATGATGTCGGAGAACGGGCCGGCGCCCCAGTCGCCGCCATTCCCCTTGGCGAACTTGTCGCCGTACCCTGTCGAGCCGCGGAAATTCGGCTCGAAGACGAGGTACCCGAGGCTGGCGAGCCACGCGTCGTGCGGCCCGAACTCCATCAGGCTGTTCGCCCGGGGGCCTCCGTGGGGCCGTACTAATAAAGGATACGGGCCGGGTCGCGGGCTCGATGCAGCGCGCCCCCCGCCGCTGGCGGGCGGCACCGTCAGGACGCCTTCGACCTCCCAGGCGCCGCTCCTGAAGCGCACCGTTTCCAGCGTCGGCAGATCGAGCGACGCGATGAGGTCCCCGTTGAAGCGGGTGATGGCGTGCGCGGCGCCGGCGCGATCGGAGCGCCACACCTCGTGCGGCCGGTCGAGTCGGACGAAGAGACGCGCGTCGCCGGCACGCAGCGGCGAGGCCACCGGGTAGAGCGGGCTCCAGGCGCGGCCGAGCTTGCCGTCGGAAGTCACGGTCGCGGTTTCGGTCAGCGCCCCCTGGCTCCAGAGAACGTCGAACGATCCATCCGGCATCGGCAGGATCTGCTCGATGTCCCGATCGATCGAGGCCGAGAGGTCGCGCGGCTCCGCCTCTCCCGGCGTCCAGGCGAAGAGATCGGCGCGCGACCAGCCGGCGCCATCGAATGGACGGGCGAAGAGGACGGTCCCCTTCGCCTTTCCCGGCGCCGACCACGCAACGGCCGAGGCGCGCCGCGAGCCGGGCACCTCGGTCACCTGGCGCGTGGCGATCTCGAGGAGGCGCACCGAGGCTTCCTCCGAGGCGTCGGCTTCCGGAGTCGGCTGGGCGACGAAGGCGACGAAGCGGGCGTCGGGCGAAGGGGCGATCAGGTCGGTGACGTGCATCGTCCCGTCGGTCAGTCGCACCGCGACCCGCGACGCACCGCCGGAGCCGGATTCGCGCGCCAGGTCTTGGTCCACCCAGGCGCGCCAGAGCGACGACGACGGCCACTCGCCGTAGACCCGGGCGTCGTCGCCGCGCTCGAGGCGCTTCTTCTTCGCCATGTCGGGGGGATCGGGGGCGGTGAACAGGATCGATCGACCGTCCGGGTTCCAGGCGAATGTCCCGACCCCTTCGCTTGAGGTCAGCTGGATCGCCTCGCCGCCGTCCACCGGCATGATCCAGACCTCGTCCCTGCCGGAGCGATCGGAGACGAACGCGATGCGGCCCCCGTCCGGACTGAAGCGCGGCTGGCCGTCATTGCCGGACGCGCGCGTCAGCGCCCGTTCCATCGACAACCCATCGGCGGCAACGAGGAAGATGTCGGTCGTGAACCGGTTGCCGTCCGGCGCCCGCCTGGACACCGTGACCGCGACCGACTTTCCGTCCGGCGAGAGCCGCAATTCCTCGATCCCGGCGAAGAGCACCGTGTCTTCGAGCCGCAGCGGCCGCGCCGACAGCGTCGCGGCGCCGCTTCCCGCGAGGAGCAGGGCGAGGGAAGCGATGACCTGCCGGGGCGCGCGGTTCCGGAATGCGGGCATGGGAGGCAGAGTATAGTCGCGGCGACCTGGGCTACTGAGCCGCGGCTTGCGGCGGGGGGTTCCTGCTGGTATCCTTCGCGCTTCCCGGAGTGCCCGCTCCGGGTCGTGCCGAAGTGGCGGAATTGGCAGACGCGCTAGATTCAGGGTCTAGTGCCCGCAAGGGCGTGCAGGTTCAAGTCCTGTCTTCGGCACCAGCCCTTCTGCACCGGTCTTCTTGATCTCCATAACGCGCTGATCACTTCGAGTCGGGCTCGTGGCTGAGAAACGCGAGGACCATCGGGAACAGCGGTCCCCTTCCATTCCGGCCTGGCTCTTTCTCGGCCTGCTGGGAGTCGGCGGGTTCCTTGGCTGGTGGACCCGCCGGCACGAGTTCGACGACGCTTACATCTCCTACCGGTACGCCCTCAACCTGGCGCACGGAGAGGGGCTCGTCTTCAATCCGGGGGAACGGGTCGAAGGGTATTCGAACCTGCTCTGGACGCTGATCCTGGGCGCGGGGGCGTGGCTGGGCGTCCCGCCGCACCGCTTCGGGCCGGCGCTCGGTGTGCTGGCGTACCTGGCGCTTGCCGCGATCGGCTGGCTGGCGATCTGGATCGGCCTCCGGGGATGGACGATCGGCCGGCGATGGCTCGCGAGCGCGTTGCTCCTGAGCCTGGTGACGAGCCGGGGCGTGGCGGCGTCGGCCGGATCGGGGCTGGAGACCTTCTTCTACGCGGCGCTTTCCCTCGGCGCGCTGGTCACGTGGGCCTTCGCCGATCGGAGGCCTCGGCTCCTCGCTCCGCTGACCGGAATTCTTCTCGCTGCCGCAGCGCTCACCAGACCCGAAGGAGTGATTCCGGCGGCGGCACTGACGGTCATCGAACTCCTGGGTCCTTCCGCGGGCACCAACATCGGTGCGCGCCTGCGTTGCGCCGTGCGCCTTGCCTGGCTGCCAGCGCTCGCCTTCCTGCTGCAATCCGCTCTGCGGCTCGCCTACTACGGCTCCCTTCTCCCCAATCCGGTGTACGCCAAGGGAATGACCGGGTCGCACCTAGACGCCGGCCTGCTGTACCTGCGCTCGTTCGCCGCCTCGTACCCGATTGTTCTCGTCTTCGCTGCCGCAGCGGGAGCGCTCCTCGTCGGCGGACGCGGCTCGCGTGCGGAACGCGCCGAGCGGCCGCGACCGGAGCGGTCGCTTGCGGCAGGCGCTCTCCTGATCGCCGCGCTCGAGGCGGCGCTTATCGCGTGGGTCGGCGGCGACTTCATGGAGTACCGCCTGGCGCTGCACTTCTTCCCGCTCCTCGTGGTCGCGGGGAGCGTCGCGACGGCGACGCTCCTGTCATCACCATCGGCGCCGTCTTCGCGCGCCGCATCCCGCCGCCGCGCCTTCCTCCGCTCGTCCCTTTGGCCGTCGCGGCGCTGCTGCTGGCGCTGACGCTCGTGCCGTTCCGGCCGGAGCCGCGCTTCTACATGCAGTCGCTCGCGGAGATGGATGGCTACGTGCGCGACGGCACCCAGGTCG
>Ga0134121_10000051_pt1 | contig 126366 bp, 99 predicted proteins | sample KB301_FD_96463 | JGI IMG/M metagenome (GOLD analysis project Ga0134121, IMG submission 96463) | Terrestrial soil microbial communities without Nitrogen fertilizer from Kellogg Biological Station, Michigan, USA - KB3-0-1 | ecosystem: Environmental > Terrestrial > Soil > Unclassified ... | reverse complement strand
CCGCCGATCGTGGCTGGATCTCAAAAGCCGAAGCCCTCGAACGCACACACAACACCTTACGCTTCTTCGACGCGCGCGCCTTTCAGCAACGCGGCTGGTTTTATCATTGGCTTGACGCGAAGACCGGCGAGCGACGTTGGAACAGCGAAGTCTCGTCGATCGACACGGCGCTTCTGCTCGCCGGCGTCCTAACCGTGCGGCAGTGTTTTCGCGAAGATCGAGAAATCGTCCAAAGCGCCACTCGCATTTACAACCGCGTCGACTTTCGCTGGATGCTCAACGGGCACCCACTGCTTCTGTCGCACGGCTGGAAACCCGAGTCTGGCTTTTTGCGTGCGCGTTGGGACACTTACAGCGAAGACACGATTCTCTACATACTCGCGATCGGCTCGCCAACTCATCCGATTTCACCAGCCTCCTGGTATGCGTTGTGGCGCGATCGGTATCGCTACGAAGGTCACAGTTACTTCACGACGATCGGCGTGCCTCTGTTTATGCACCAGTACGCGCACGCATGGATCGACTACCGTAATCGTCGCGAGGCGAGAGGCGATCGCATCGACTACTTCCAAAACTCGGTCGCCGCCACGCTCGCCCATCGTGCCTTCTGTATAAACCTGTCGCACGACTTCCCCGCATTTGGACCAGATATCTGGGGCATCACTGCCTCTGACAGCGCCAAAGGCTATCTCGCCTGGGGTGGTCCACCACGCGATCCCGACATCGACGGCACGATTGTCCCCTCCGCCGCCGGCGGCTCTCTGATGTTCACCCCCGAACTCTCCACCCGCGCCCTCGAAACGATGCACTCCAAGTACGGCGCCAAAATCTACGGCAAATACGGCTTCGTCGACGCCTTCAACCCCAAGACTGGCTGGACCGACACCGACGTCATCGGCATCAACGCCGGCATCATCCTCCTGAGCGCCGAAAACATGCGCACCGGAACCGTGTGGCGCTGGTTCATGGCAAACCGTGAGATAACAGTTGCACTACAGAAGGTCGGGTTGGTGACGCTATAACAGCAAAACTTCCTCTGATTATTTCGACGATTCGGTATTGACAGTCATTTCGGTTGGTCATATCGTTCCCGCCGCAACGGTCTTACCTGTAAAGTATCTGCTCCTTATCCTTACTGATCTTGAACAATGAGGTTTAGAAATGCAGGGTAACGATGAAGTTCATTTCAACCTTTTAAGAACCCTCAAAGGACATACTCGCTCAATCTTCGATATTGCCTGGTCTCCTGATGGAAGCATGATCGGATCGGCATCACGAGATGGAACGCTCAAGCTGTGGAACGCAGAGAGTGGAAAACAGTTCTTTAGCTCGAAGGCGCCTAAGCTACAGAATATCGACGGGTTGTATGGACCTCGTAAAGGGGGCGAGTCTCATCAGGTTTATGGTCTTGCATGGTCTCCGGATGGGACAAAGGTGGTGTGTTCAGAACGAGGCGCGCTTATTCGAGCGTGGCAAGTAAATCCACCAGAGTTGGCGTGGGCTAGCTCGCCTGGCGTTTTTGCGAGCGCTCTTGACTGGTCTCCAAACGGACAATTGATTGCTGCTGCCTGCTACGACGGCTCGGTCCGGCTCATTGATGCGGCGACGGGAAGGTTACTACCACGGACCTTAGACCATCAACACACTGTCATGTCCCTCGCTTGGAGCCCTGACGGAAAACTACTTGCGTCGAGCTCGTGGGACAAGAAAATTTTCTTGTGGGATTCTACGGATTGGAAGCTTCATCAAAAACTCAGAGGGCATAGTAAGGAAATTTTGGGAATCGCCTGGTCCCCTTCTGGGGATCTATTAGCGTCAGCGTGCAACGACACCACGATAGGAATATGGAATCCCAGAACAGGGCAACTGACGGCCATTCTTGAAGGACACACCGAGCCTGTTAAGCGTGTGTCATTCTCCTTCGATGGACGTTTTCTGGCGTCACAATCCGACGATCGGGTTCGTATTTGGCGTACTGACAATTATGAAATGGTGGGAGGTTGGCGCGAGCATGATCCCAATGCCAATCTCAATGGACTGGCATTCCATCCACATCTGCTTCGTCTTGCATTTCCAACCTTACACAATCGAGAGATTTGTATTTGGGATCTTACAGCGGAGACCGTCCTCGACGCCCAGATTTCGCAATATACTCATTATACAAATGCCAAGGTGGTACTCGTCGGTGACACTGGCGTCGGCAAATCCGGGCTCGCACTGGTCCTTACCGGGCAGCCATGGAAAGAAACAGGTTCCACTCACGGTCGTCGCGTTTGGGTTCTTGATCGTGAGGAAGTTGAAAACGCGAAAGGCTTTAAAGAAAGCCGTGAGATATTGCTGTGGGATCTTGCTGGTCAACCTGATTACCGACCTATTCACCAACTTCAACTAACAGAAGTGGCAATTGCGTTAGTTGTCTTTGATTCGCGGAGCCAAACAGATCCTTTCGCTGGTGTCCGTTACTGGGATCGTGCGGTACGTCAAGCCCAACGTGTTCAGCCGTCAGCTTCACTGACGACTCAAAAATATCTCGTCGCGGCAAGAGTCGATGTGGGACGAATTGGCGCCAGTGCTGACCGAATCGAATTGCTTCGCCGGGATCTTGAATTTGATAGATATTTTGCAACGAGCGCCAAAGAGGGCTGGGGTGTAAAAGAGCTTTTAGAGACAATTCGTAACAGCATCAACTGGCAGGCTTTGCCCACTGTAAGCTCAACCGAGCTCTTCCGAAACATCAAGACTTTTCTGGTCAAAGAAAAAGAATCGGGTCGATTGCTCTCGTCAACCGAGGACCTTTATCGCGCCTACCTGAAGGCAAGTAACACCGGCGAAACCGAAGATTTGCCGGCGCAATTCGAAACCTGCATTGGACGAGTTGAATCCAGTGGACTAATTCAACGATTGAGTTTTGGCAATCTCATTCTTCTGCAACCGGAATTGCAGGATGTCTATGCCTCCGCGATCGCCAATGCAGTCAAAGATGAACCCGACGGCCTCGGCTGCATCAAGGAGGAGAAAGCACGAGCCGGGCAATTCCGAATGCCGGTAGCTGAACGTATAAAAGATCCGCAACAAGAAGAGCTACTGCTAATCTCAACCGTCGAGGATCTACTACGTCATGAAATCGCACTTCGAGAACAAGGCGAGGACGGGCAGTACCTCGTATTCCCTTCGCAACTGACACGTGAAAATCCCGACCTGCCGGATCCCGAAGGCAAAGCCGTAATATTTAACTTCGAAGGTCCAATACTGAACATCTACGCCACCTTAGCAGTTCGTCTCTCGTACAGCGGGTTCTTCAAGAAGAAAGAGATGTGGAAGAATGCCGCCACCTATTCAACTCCAGGAGCCGGGACGTGTGGGATGTTTCTTCGGGAGTTGAATGAGGGGCGAGGAGAGTTGACACTCTTTTTCAATCCCGAGACAAGCGAGGAAAGCCGATTTCAGTTTGAAGAGTACGTACGAGTTCATTTGGAAAGAAAGGCCTTACCAGAAAGCATTCACAGGCGGCGGATCTTTGTCTGTGATGAATGTGGCACACCGGTACTGGATGTAGCCGCGAAGCGCCGCAAAGAACGCAGTTTCGATTGGATCGCGTGTAATGTGTGCGAACCCGTGGTTCGGATATCGTTGTTGGATCGCGAGGAGCGCATGAAAGCTGACCGTGTGGCGAGGATCTTCGATCTCGATCGTGCAGTAGAAACACAGCGCGAAATACAAACGGCAGCTTCGGTTATTCACGGCAAGATCGCAACCAGCGATTTCGATGTGTTCCTATGTCACAATCGCAAAGACAAAACCTCAGTAAAGATGGTTGGTGAACTATTGAAAGAAAGAGGAATCTTGCCCTGGCTTGATGAATGGGAATTGCAGCCGGGCGTTCCGTGGCAGCCAGCGCTCGAAAAACAAATCGAACAGATTAAATCGGCGGCGGTTTTCGTTGGTGAGGAAGGAATTGGTCCCTGGCAACAGCAGGAACTCGATGCGTTTCTTCGCGAGTTCGTGAGCCGCAAATGCCCGGTGATACCAGTACTTCTGGATAACGCTCAGAGAATCCCGAGTCTTCCCGTTTTCCTGAAAGGAATGGTTTGGGTGGATTTCCGTAACCCAGACCCAGATCCATTGAGTCAACTCATCTGGGGAATCACGGGCCAGCGAGAGTTTGGGCGAGAATACGAACGACTAACACTCATGAAATAGACCATGATCATGCAATTGATTACACCGCGCCGATCACGGCAGTAGTCTTAAACAAAAGACGCCCTCAGGCTGAACTCTAAACTCGCATTTCAATTTGTGTTTTTGTGCCTTTTTGTGGCTAAACTCTTTTGAGGCAGAGAATGAAACTACTGATCCTTGGTGGGACGCGATTTTTGGGGAGACATCTCGTGACTGCGGCACTGGTGCGTGGGCATGAGGTTACGCTTTTCAATCGCGGGAATTTTTCGACTGAAGATCTCGGGGCAGTCGAGAGCATTAAGGGAGATAGGCATACCGAGCTGCATAAACTTCAAGGGCGGCGCTGGGATGCTGTTATCGATACGTCCGGGCATTTGCCACGCGCTGTAAGGGCCGCGGCGGAGGTTTTGGCGAACGAAGTTGAGCGGTATGTTTTTATTTCGACTCAAAACGTCTACGAGGACGTCAGCGTTCCCGGTATTGAAGAAACGCATCCGCTTCGCACACTCACAAGCGAGCAATTAGAACGCGCAAATTCAATCGATACTTCGGGCCAGCCTTCATACGGTGAACTCTACGGCGGGTTGAAAGCACTCTGCGAGCAGGCCGCTGAGCAAGCGATGCCCGATCGCGTGTTGATCATTCGGCCTGGACTCATCGTTGGTCCAGACGATTACAGTGATCGTTTTACTTACTGGCCGGTGCGTGTCGCTCGTGGCGGTGAAGTGCTGGCTCCCGGCCGTCCCGATCGGTTAATCCAGTTTATCGACGTTCGCGATTTGGCGGAGTGGACCATTAGCATGATCGAACGTAGCGCAACTGGCGCCTACAACGCTCACGGCTTACCGAACAGCTTAACAATGCAACAACTGCTCGACGAGTGTAAGTCGGTTAGCGGTAGCGATGCTCAGTTCACGTGGATCAGCGAAGACTTTCTGCTACAGGAAAACGTTGCCGCGTGGACCGAACTGCCACTCTGGCTCCCGGAAGACGCCGCGCCGCAGTTAAAAGGCTTCATGTTCGTCAGTCCTGAGAAGGCCATTAAAGCCGGGCTAAACTTCCGCCCGCTGCGGGAGACAATCAGAGATACACTCACGTGGTACCAAACAACTCACGGCGATAACACACTAAAGGCTGGTCTGGATTGTGATAAAGAACGAGCGCTGTTGTATAAATGGCACGAAACACAGTGAAGCAACATGGGCCTCCCCATCAGGTTCAGAAACGTTAATTACTATCGCATAGCCGGCAAGTATATATTTGCGGGCGATCTCTTTATTACTCGCGAAACGATCTACTTCTTTCCTGAAGTCGATCTGGAAGAGCAAAGAGAAAGAATCTCACACCAATTGCCTCATGACTTTGCGTTATTAGTGGTGGCAGTGCTCTATATCACGCAAAAATTCGGGGGCTCCTACCTGTCACGCACCAAGTTTTGGAAAGAAGGATTGCCGCCTGAAGAGTTTGAAAAGTACGCCAGTGTTTACATTGAGCACCTGAGGGCCGAAAGGGCATACGCTGCCTTTGCCAAGACCCTCCCGCTTCCAATGCGCGTCAGCAGGCGTGAAATTACAGACATGAAGTTAAGTGCAACAGGCAGGCTCTCGTTTACCGCCCAATCAGATCGACATGATTTCAGATTAGGTCTATTCAAGAAGAAACGAGTGCGCGACGCATTATGGGAAGCGGGCCTGGGCCGCGTCTAGCCTAAAAGCAGGTCTGGACCGTGATAAAGAACGCGCATTGCTGTATAAATGGCATGCGCAGACCTAGCTAAGACACAACTCCAATCATCAGGAGCGCACGCATGCACAAGAAGGCCTTCTGGACCGTAGCGCTTGCCATATTCGCGTTTTTTGTTGTCGTTCATATTTCCGGCACTGAAACCGTCTACTCGCAAGCCGGTCGCCCGCAAGTCACACCCGAACAACTCGACAAACGCAAGGCAATCGAGAACGAACTACAGTCAATCGCGATCGTCGAACGCAAGCTCATGATTCCCATGCGCGACGGCGTAAAGATCGCGACCGACGTCTATCGACCTAAAGACACATCGAAGAAGTATGCGACGATCTTCGTGCGCACCCCGTACAACTTCAACTACTGGGACATTCGCAACAGCGCGCCACGCGACCTCTCAAACGAGCTCGAAGCCGTGAAGCGCGGCTACGCGTTTGTCGAGATGAACGAGCGCGGCCGCTTCTTTTCCGAAGGCAACTACGACATTCTTGGCCCACCGCTCACAGACGGCATCGACGAGTTCAACTGGATCTCAAAACAATCATGGTCCAACGGTAAAGTCGGGACGATCGGTTGCTCATCCACCGCTGAGTGGCAACTCGCGGTTGCGGCCCAGGGCAATCCCGCTTACACGACATTTATTCCGCAAGGCTTCGGCGCCGGCGTCGGACGCGTGGCCCCTTACTTTGAACAAGGAAACTGGTATCGCGGCGGCGCGGTCCAGATGCTTTTCATCGCGTGGCTCTACAGCCAACAGAACCAGGTGCGTCCGATGTTCGCACCGAACACGACGCAGGAGGATTTAATCCGTGCGTCGAAATCATTCGATCTGGCGCCGCAACTGCCTAACGTGGATTGGTCCAAGGCGCTGAGCCATCTTCCAGCGCAAGACATCTTAGCGGCGATCGATGCGCCACACGGCATCTTCGCGGATCGCATGCCGGTCGACACGGGCGGCGCGATGATCAAGCGCGAGCCGAACGATCCGGCGTGGTACAAAGGCGGGCTGTGGCACGACAACATGCGCATCAACATTCCGGGTTTCTGGTTCATGTCGTGGTATGACGTGTCGATTGGTCCAAACCTCGCGGCGTTCAATCACGTTCGTAAAACCGCGTCTCCGGAAATTGCCAATCAACAGTACGCCGTGATCGCGCCGACGCTCCATTGCGCATACAAGCGCGCGACAGAAAACACGATGATCGGCGAGCGCAGCGTCGGTGATGCGCGTTTGAATTACGACGAGCTGACATACGCGTGGTTCGATCATTTCCTCAAAGGCGAGAACAACGGCGTCCTCGAGAAGATGCCGCGCGTGCGTTACTTCACGATGGGCATCAACAAGTGGCAATCGTCAGACACGTGGCCGCCGGCGGGCGCGCAATCGATGAGCTTTTTCCTGTCGAGTGGTGGCAAAGCGAACACGATGAATGGCGATGGCGTCCTCGCGGAAGCAGCGCCTGCAAACGACAATCCTGACAAGTTTGAATACGATCCGATGAATCCGGTGCCGTCTTACGGCGGCAATGTTTGCTGCACGGGAAACGCGATCACAGCGGGCGCTTTCGATCAACGAAAGAATGAGACGCGTCCGGATGTACTCGTTTACAGTACGGAGCCTTTGAAGGAAGGCGTTGAAGTCAGTGGCCCAATCGAAGTGACGCTCTACGTGTCGTCAGACGCGAAAGATACTGACTTCACCGTAAAGCTCATCGACGTTTATCCAGACGGTCGTGCTTACAACCTCGACGAGACGATTCAGCGCATGCGCTATCGTGACGGGTACGAATCGAAAGTGTGGATGGAGAGCGGCAAGGTGTACAAGGTAATTCTCAGTCCGATGGTCACGAGCAATTACTTCGAAGCCGGTCATCGCCTTCGCATCGAAATCTCGAGCAGCAACTTCCCTCGCTTCGATCGCAATTTGAATACTGGTGGAAACAACTACGACGAGACGAAGGGCGTAGTCGCGCGTAACGCCGTGCACCACTCGCGGCAGTATCCATCGACAATCAAGATCACCGTCGTCCGCAAATCACTTTCTAGTAGAAATTAAAAAACACTGGAAAATTAAAAGGAAATAACCCGGCCTATGAAACCAAAAGAACTGACCATACGCGGGCTGATTCTCGGCGCGCTCATCACGACGATCTTCACAGCGGCCAACGTCTATCTCGGACTCAAGGTCGGTCTGACATTCGCATCGTCGATCCCGGCTGCTGTGATCTCGATGGCCATTCTGAGCATGGTGAAGGACTCCTCGATCCTCGAAAACAACATCGTCCAGACGGTCGCATCTGCAGCCGGTACGCTCTCGGCGATCATCTTTGTGCTGCCGGGATTAGTGATCGTCGGCTGGTGGACGGGTTTTCCCTTCTGGCAATCATTTCTCATCTGCGTGAGCGGCGGCGTACTCGGTGTGTTGTTTACGATTCCACTCCGGCGCGCACTCGTAACTAACTCCGATTTGCCATATCCCGAAGGAGTCGCGGCGGCGGAAGTTTTGAAAGTCGGATCGGGTACGCGTGGCGAAACAAAAGACGAGAGTGGCGAAGCGCGCGAAGGTTTGATCGCCGTGATCCTTGGCTCCGTTACCTCGGCTGGGCTCGCTATTCTCACGGCAACGCGTATCGCTGCGGCTACAGTCGGCGGGTTCTTCCGTGTTGGCGCCGCTGCTTCAACCGGTTACGACATTGCCTTCTCGCTCGCACTCGTCGGCGCCGGACATCTCGTAGGTCTCTCAGTCGGCCTGGCAATGCTCACCGGTCTGATCATCGCATGGGCCATTGCAGTGCCGATCCTGACTTCAATGCAGCCGCCCGCGGAAGGTGTTGCACTCGCGGCGCACACAACCGCGATCTGGAGTAGACAAGTGCGCTTCATCGGCGCCGGCGCAATCGCGATCGCGGCTATCTACACACTCGCCCGACTCGCCAAGCCTGTCGTCGGCGGACTCGTCAGTACGCTCGCCAGCTCTCGTACGACTGAACGTGAAGACGATCTCGACCGCGACCTGCCCCCCAGTTGGATCATCATACTGACGATCGCGTGTCTCCTCCTCGCAGGTTACCTCGCATTTACGTTCGCGCGCTCAACCGTACTCGCCTCGAGTGCAGTTACTCTAACGCTCATCGCGATCCCGTTTGTCTTGATCGGCGGTTTTTTGATCGCGGGAATCTGCGGCTACATGGCTGGACTGATCGGTGCGTCAAACAGTCCGATCTCAGGTGTCGGTATTTTGTCGATCGTCCTGTGCGCGTCTGTGCTCATTCTTGCAGTGGCGCCGACGTCAGTAACACAACCAGCGCTCGTCGCCTTTGCGCTCTTCATCACCGCGATCGTCTTTGCATGTGCGACGATCTCAAATGACAACTTGCAGGACCTGAAGACGGGCCAGCTTGTTGGCGCGTCGCCGATGCGCCAGCAGATCGCGCTGATCGTCGGCGTTGTTGCCGGTGCGTCTGTGATCCCGTTTGTGCTTAACCTGCTCGCAAAAGCTTACGGATTCGCAGGCGCCCCGAACGTCGGCGTCGTTGCGGCAAATCCGTTACCTGCACCACAGGCAACTCTGATCTCGGCCCTCGCGAAAGGCGTGATCGGCGGCAGTCTCGAATGGAAGATGATCGGCATTGGCGCGGCAGTCGGTGTCGGTCTGATTCTGCTCGACGCGGCGCTCGGCGCCGCGAATAAAATTCGCATACCTCCACTCGCCGTCGGTATCGGAATTTACCTGCCGATGTCGGCGACGTTTGCGGTCGTAGTCGGCGCAGTGTTGTCGGAGTGGTACACCAGGCGCGCTCTTAAAACTCCGAATCCGGATCGTGCTGAACGTCTCGGGACGCTCGTTGCTTCGGGATTGATCGTCGGTGAGAGTCTCTGGGGTGTTGTCAATGCCGGCCTCATCGTCGGCAGGTCGAACGACGCGCCAATCGGACTTGTGCCTGTAGACTTCGCACCTGCTCCATGGCTCGGCGTGCTGTGTTTCGTTGGCATCATCATCTTGCTCTACTCGTGGATGCTGAAGCGAGCGAAAACGGCGCCGGATCGATAAGGAACAAATCATGGTCCAAGAAGGTCTAAAAATACGTCGTGCGGAGGCGGACGACTACGAACAGGTTTGCGAGATGTTTGTCTCGGCCAAAGTGTATGAAGGAACACTTCAGGTGCCGTATCCATCCCGCGATTACTGGCGCCGGCGAATCTCTGAAAACGTTGACAGCGTTTACAGACTCGTTGCGATCATCGACGATCGGATTGTTGGCATGGTCGATGTCACCACTTTTCCAAACAGACCACGCCGCAAGCATGCAGGCGCAATCGGTATCTGCGTTCATGCAGACTGGCAAGGCAAAGGGCTCGGCAAGGAACTGATGCACGCGCTTATCGACCTCGCAGACAACTGGCTCAATCTCACGCGACTGGAGCTCGAAGTCTATGCTGACAACGAGGCGGCGATTCATCTTTACGAGCGTTTCGGGTTTGAAGTTGAAGGGACGATGCGACAGCACGCCTTCCGCGATGGGCAATACGTCGATTCGAAGATGATGGGACGATTGCGACCCACGTTATGAAAACAATTCTGATTTCACTCGCCTTTCTCATCGTCCTTATTACTCCGCGATTGACGATGGCTTGTGCTTGTGGCAGCGGTGCGTCGGTTTGTGGCGCTTTCATTAGTGCTGAAGCTGTTTTTGTGGGCACCGTCTCGCGCGTGGAGATTAAAACCACTAAAACAGAACTAGGCGAAGCCATTGCCGGGCAAATTGCTTATGTTCAGGTCGAGGAGTCGTTCAAGGGCGTCAAAGAAAGTGAGATGCTTTTTCGCTCGTACGGCAGTTCCTGCGATCCTCAATACAAAGAAGGCGAACGCTGGCTCTTCTACGCCTATTTCAACAGCAAAGAGAAAGCCTGGGAGATCCACGCTTGCGATCGCAGCACACGAATTGAACGGGCGGCTGACGATCTACTCTACCTGCGTAACTTACCTGCCTCAGCACAAAAGACACGCATTGCCGGTGTACTCCGCAACATCCGTAGAAACGAACCCATGATGGGTATAAAGGTTAAAGTGACAGCTGGAACCAACGTTTATGAGACGTTCACTGACAAAAACGGCGTGTATGAAATTTTCGGACTGCCGCCGGGCACATACTCGGTTGAACCCGAAGTCCCCTTCACGATGAAGGTCAACTTTTCAAGCGCTTCCGGCGAACTCGCTGAGACGAACCGTAAGGCGCGGCAATTAACGCTGGCGGAAAAAAGCTGTGCCGGAATGAACTTCTACGTTACTGAAAACACTTCCGTCAGCGGCAAGGTATTTGGCGCGGATGGACGGGCACTCAAAGATGTCTGTGTGTATCTGCTATCAAAAGGTCCTGACACGAACTCAACCATCACTAACTGCACAAAAGCAGACGGAAGTTTCAAGATCAGCCCGATTCCGCTCGGAGACTACGTGCTCGTTGCGAACGGAGACGGACGAATCACAAGTACCGAACCATTTCCCACAGTCTATTACCCCGGTGTTATCGACAAGGAGAAGGCCGCCGTCCTGACATTTGCGGTTGGAGACCAGCGACAAAACGTCGATATTCACATCCCCTCAGAGCAACCGATACGGACCATCGAAGGTAGGCTTTTGTACTCAGATGGTCGACCTGCCGCTGACGAATCCGTGTGGTTTAACGAAGAAACTCAACCGGACACGGAAGGCGAACAGGTTACTGTGAAAACAGACTCAAATGGCCGGTTCAGTCTAACGGTGCTTGCCAGCCTGAAAGGGTCTTTGCGCGGACACATGCTCATCTATCGCGGGGAGTACAAGGATTGTCCAATGTTGGAAAAGCTTATCAAGGCAGAGGCTCAAAGCATCGTCGATCTGTTTACGAACGTGATCAAACTCGAAACGAATACAGATTACAAAGACCTTGAGCTCAACTTTCCCTTTCCATATTGCGCTAAAACAACTCCGCCACGGCGTTGAATGATGAGTCACCACAAGACGTCTCTAGTGGCCAGAAGTGAAACGAATGGTTTGGAGCAGCGCGGGGTAGATGGAATCCGGGGCGATTCTATTTCCTTCGATACCTCGTCGACCTTCCAATAAATACCACTTATCTTTGACTTGCACCGGAATGTAAAACGCCGGACACTCGCCAGCCTCCTGAGGACAACGCTCCTTCGTAAACAAGTACGCTGTGTGACTGGCTCCGTCGATCTGCACCTGTTGTGTTAGTCCGGATTCAAATATGAAAGACGGCGGTTTCTGCGTACCAACTCGAACAACGAACGCGTACAGCTCAGCCTTTGCTGCTGTCTTTATGACGACCTCACCGTTACTTTTGCTTTCTTCGAGCCACCATATCGCCGGATACTTAAACTCGATCCCGTAACTCTCATTTCTGAAAGTCTTCCACCTGACTGCATCAGCTTGCTGGTGATTAAACGCAAAGAGGCTGAAAAGAAAACAGGCAGTAGTGAGAATGAGTTTCATAGGTCAAAAACTACGGGAATTCAGACGTCAGGTCAATCCTGATTGACATCCCTCGACTATGAGTGTATACACGTCGCCATCTCATCCACTGACGGGTTCTCACTCCCAGAACCTCGCAAAGAGTTACCGCTCCCGTTAGTAGCCAGAGATAAAAATGCGTCTGATCCACGTCACATGTGTGTGTGACCGGTTTCTCATGTCCTAACATCAGCGCATAGTCGTAACCCAGAACTCAATTCCCATCGAAGGGTACAGAAACTCACAACAGGAGAGACTCCCATGAACCCGATCATCTCTAAAGACCTCTTACGGATCCTGTGTCTGGCCATCGTTCTCTGCGTCTCTATGGCGGGCGACGCAAAGGCGAATGACATAGTGAAACTTGAAACTGTTTTCGACACCGATTACGTGTCCGCCGGCACTGGCGGCATGAGAGGAACCGGCAACGGCTCCATCTTCCTTAGCGGCATCAATGGACCAGTGAGCAAAGCCTACCTCTACTGGCAAGGGCCTACGAATTCATCCAGCCCTACCGCTAACGCCTCTGTTACCGTCAACGGCATCACAATCACCGGTGTCAATATCGGATTTTCAAACGACAATTGCTGGGGCTTTAACAATAGTCAAGCCTACCGCGCAGACGTGACTTCACTGGTACAGTCCACTGGTAATGGAACCTACACGCTGACGAACTTTGTCAAGGCTGGTGGAGTTGACGTCAACGGCGCTTCTCTTATCGTCTTCTTCGACGATGGCAATGAAACGAACGATCGCGACATCGTGATCTTCAACGGCAACGACTCCAATATCAACAACTCCTTCGACGCTCCCGGTTGGAACGTGACGCTGGCGGGAATTGTTTACGCTTCGGGCACCGCTCGAATGCAAATGCACGTTTCAGACGGCCAGACATTTCCTGACGATGCCGTGAAAATCAACAACACAGTCGTGCTGCCGACCGGTGGTATCTTCCAGGGCACTCTCGGCCCAAGCACACAAAACGGCAGCCTCTGGGACATTCGAAACATCGACGTAACGTCGTTTCTTACGCCTGGTCCAAACACGCTTTCAATGACGACTGGCGTGAACAGCGACTGTCTATCGCTGGTGGTTGCCATCATCGATCTTCCTGCGGGCGCTGCGCCGTGCAATCCCGGACAGGTGGTCAGGGTTGAACAGATCACCAGCTTTCCAGCATGTGGACCTGCAGCAAAACTATCTCCGATCTGGGGCAGTTTCGGAAGAAAAGCGATACTGCGCTCTGATTCAGGAGAGTCGTTGGAGCTGGAGTGCGTGCAGTCCGGCGTCAACTATTATGCTCTCTACTTCACGCCGGCGAATGGCAACCGAGTGCGAGCGGGGGTTTGTCCTTTCGGGTCCGGGTGTAACAGCGCTTACTTCATTCACTCTGGGGATCTGAACAATAACGGACAACCCGATTGCTTTGCCCGCACGTTCTGGAGATCGAGGGACTACAACACTAACGATGTTCCCAATCCATGGACGGGCGAACTCAGCGAGTCGCCGGCGCTACTGGACCACGCGATATCGATCGTGGATGTTGCCAACAAACATTTGACTAAGAAGGGCTACAAATATCGATATGCGGTCGGGCCGCCGGTATTGAATGCCTGTGTATTGAATCCCAATCCACGTCCGGAAGGTCAGTTCGTAGGCGTAAAACTCATCGATCCACCGCTAGGCCCGGAGACGGAAGCTTTCTTCGACATGGTCGCGCTCGTGCTGGGCCAGAACCCACCGGACGGGCCAATGAGCGAATTCCCGGCGTCTCTCGGAGATCTAAATGCCGATGGTGTTAACGACCAGGCGGATCTAGCGCTGTTCCAGAATGCATTTGGAAGTTGTGCTAACGATCCTCGGTACAACCCCGACGCCGACATGGATGAAGACGACTGCATCACCATCGCCGACTTCCAGGTATGGATTCAGTTGTTTGATCCACCAGCTCCGTCTGTTGACATCACAGCGCCAGTAGTCACGGCCCCGGCCAACATCGACAGCGAATGTTCTCCGGGGCTCAATCCTGGAGTGGCAACGGCGGTCGACAACGTCGACGGAGTCATTCCGGTGATAGGTTTGCGAAGCGACGGCCGGGCGCTTACTGATCCGTTTCGGGCTGGTACAACCATTATCACCTGGGTGGCGATCGATGAAGCAGGTAACGCAGGCTTTGCCACACAGGAGGTGAAGGTCACCGACACGCAGGCGCCTACCATCTCGAATGCCTCCGTCAATCAAAGCGTGCTGTGGCCAGCGAATCATACTTTGCGCGACGTCACAGTATCGTATACCGCTAGCGACAACTGCTGTCTCACATCGACATCGCTTACCGTCTCCAGCAACGAACCGCTCAATGGTTTAGGTGATGGCGATACGGAACCGGATTGGGTGATCGTTGACGATCACCACGTGAAGCTCCGAGCCGAACGGTCCGGTAAAGGTCGTGGTCGAATCTATACGATCACTATCACCGCCGTAGACTGCAACGGTCACACTGCAACGAAAGTCCTCGAGGTACAAGTGCCCGACAACCAGGGCCAGGCTTTACGCGTGAGACCTAAGACGTCGAGGGTTAAAAGAGCGGCTTGATTCAAAAGCCGTCCTTGAACAACTCACGGCCGCCAGGGTTTAATCTGGCGGCCGTAGTTTTCCCGATTTGGTTGACTTTTCCAGCCCGCACGATAGATCATCGCCCGTCCTTTGATTCCACATTCCAACGAGGCTTTACGATGACCACCTCTCGTCGTGACTTTCTGAAGTCGGCCGGGGTTGCCGCCGGGGCTCTATCGATCGCTTCCCTGCCCTCCTGGATCGACAGTGTCACTGCCGCCGAAGAGGCTGCCGCAAACGGTATCGATAAAAACGCGCTCGCCGATGTCGCACTGAACACTGCGCGCAAACTCGGTGTCACTTACGCTGACATTCGCATCAATCGCTATCGCACCGAGTCGATCGCGACGCGCGAGCAGCAGGTGCAGAACGTATCGCGCGGTCAGAACTTCGGCTTCGGCGTTCGCGTGCTCTACAAAGGCACGTGGGGTTTCGCTTCGAGCCGCAGTGTTACGCCGGATGACGTGAGACGCATCACGCAACAGGCGGTCGAGATCGCGCGCGCAAACTCCGTCTACCAGCGCAAACGCATCTCGCTTGTGCCGGTCGACAAAGTTGTCACGAGCTGGAAGAGCGCGTTTGAAAAAGATCCGTTCGAAGTCTCGATTGACGACAAGATCCAGTTTCTGTTCTCGCTGAATGAAGCGGCGATGAAGACGAAAGGCGTCAGCTTCGTCAACTCGTTCATGGGATTTGTTAACGAGCAGAAGTTTTACGCTTCGACTGATGGGTCACGGATCGAGCAGTACATCGTTCGCGCCAATCCGAGTTTCACTGTTACGGCCGTGAATCGTGCGAATGGTGACTTCCAGTCGCGCAGCGCGCTCGGTGGTCCACAGGGCATGGGCTACGAGTACATCGAGAAGCACGACTGGAAACGTGAAGCACAGCAGGCCGGCGAAGAGGCTGTCATGAAGCTCAGCGCGAAGGCTGTCGACCCCGGCAAGTATGATCTCGTGCTGCATCCTTCGCATCTCTGGTTGACGATACACGAGTCAGTGGGCCATCCGACGGAGCTCGATCGTTCGCTGTGGATGGAAGCGAATTATGCGGGCACGAGTTTTCTCACGCCCGACAAGATTGGCAAGCTGCAATTCGCGTCGAAGATCATGAACTTCGTTGCCGACAGGACGCAGCCCGCGGGTCTTGCGACTGTCGGTTACGACGACGAAGGTGTTCCCGCGCAGCGCTGGCACCTGATCAAAGACGGCACGTTTGTCGACTGGCAAACCACGCGCGATCTCGCGGCGATGACGGGCAAGAAAACGTCGTACGGATGTAATCACGGCGACAGTTGGGGCAGCATCTCGTTTCCACGCATGCCTAACGTGTCGCTCCAGCCTGGCCCAGGCAACACTTCGATGGACGATCTGATCTCGGGTGTCGAGAAAGGCATTTTGATCTACGGCGACGGAAGTTATTCGATCGATCAGCAACGCTACAACTTCCAGTTTGGCGGCCAGGTTTTCTGGGAAATCAAGAATGGTAAACGCGGTGAGATGTTGCGCGATGTTGCTTACCAATCGCGGACCACTGATTTCTGGAATTCATGCGACGGTCTCGGCGGGCAGTCCACCTACGAGCTCGGCGGCAGCTTCAACGACGGCAAGGGCGAGCCCGGACAATCGAACGCAGTGAGCCACGGTTGCCCCGTCGCCCGTTTCCGGCAAGTGAACGTCCTGAACACCGCGAGGAAGTCATAAGTCCTATTCGACCTATAGGACCTATAGGAGATCACAATGCTACTGACTGAAAAAGAAGCGCGCGCGATTTGCGAGAAGTTGCTGAGCTATGTGAAGGCCGACGACGCCACTGTGGGCGTCGGCAGCGAAAACTACGGCCACCTGCGCTTCGCCTCAAACGCATTCACCACGAGCGGCGCACGCGAAAACGTCAGTGTCAGCGTCACTGTGTGGATCGACAAAAAACGCGGCTCCGCTTCGACAAACGAGATGGACGACGAATCGCTCAAAGCCACCGTCGCGCTCGCAGAACAACTCGCGCGCATCTCTCCTGTCGATCGCGAGTACATGCCGACGCTGAGCAAGCAGACCTACAAACCAGTCAACGGCTACGCTGAAGCGACCTCAAACATCTCCGTCACTACTCGCGCGAAGACGATCAACGACGTGATCACCGCGTGCGAAAAAGCAAAAGTGATCGGCGCGGGCTTCCACCAGGCACGCGGCTCGGCCGGCGCCTCCGCCACAAAGAACGGCAACTTCATCTACGAGCAGTCGAGTCTCGTGAGTTTGGCGACCACAGCCAGAACACCCGACGGGACCAGTTCCGGTTACTTCCTTCGCAACCACTTCGACGTTACAAAACTCGACACCGCGCGAATCGCAAACGAAGCGATCCGGAAAGCACTCGAGGCTCGCAATCCACGTGTGCTCGATCCCGGCGTCTATCCAGTGATTCTCGAGCCACAGGCAGTTGCTGATCTGCTCGGTTTTCTCGCTTTTAGTTTCGACGCACGAAGCGCTGAAGAAGGTCGCAGCCCGTTCTCCGCGCCCGGCGGTAAAACAAAAGTCGGTGAGAAGATCTTCGACGAGCGCATCAACATCTACAGCGATCCGTGGCATCCCGAGTTGCCCGGCTCACAGTCAGCACAGGCTGGACTGCCGGCAGAAAAAATCGTTCTCGTGCGCAACGGTGTTCTGGAAAATCTGTTTTATTCACGCTTCTGGGCCAAGCAAAAAGGCAAAGAGCCGACGCCTGGACCAGTCAACAGCATCATGGAGAGCTCTCAGCCGGCAGTTTCAGTCGACGACATGATCAAGTCGATGGACCGCGGTCTGCTGCTCGGTCGCTTTTGGTACATCCGCGGCGTCGATCCGAGAACCGCATTGCAGACTGGTCTGACGCGCGATGGAATCTGGTATATCGAGAACGGCAAGATTCAGTATCCGGTAAAGAATTTTCGTTTCAATCAAAGCTCGATGCAGTTGCTGGCTCCGGGCAACGTCGAAATGATCGGCAAACCGGAACGCGTCGGCAGCTCGGAAGGCCAGGGTGGCAGTGCTGCTCTACTGCCCGCACTGAAAGTGAAGGAGTTTAACTTTACTTCGCAGTCAGAAGCTGTGTAACGAGTTCTCATTGACAACCGAAACCTGAAACGACAAACTTCCCGACGCTTTACCATCCGTTCTAAGAAAGGAACCTCCCAACATGGCAGTTCAGGTTCTCATAGGCAATCAAAAAGGTCCCCTACCGATCAAGGCTTCGTTCATGGCTCCCGGCGATATGCCGATGTATCTGGAAGTTCAGGGATCCGTTTGGACAACGACGGCAAACCAGATGATTGGAATCCAGGTAGCAGTTGATGGCAACGTTATCGGGACAGCCAATGTCTTTTCAAATGCCGCCAGCACCCACCGTCCAGTCGTGCCGGTATACCTCCCGGTTAAGCTGGCCCAGGGGTCACACACGCTTGAGCTCAGCCTTGCTCCAAATACTACGACGACGTCAGACTTCAACGATTTCTACACCGCCGTTCTTCATTACTAAACAACTCAGCACTTCCTCCAGGTCCTCATGAAAACGCACTCACACTCATTTTGTATTTTGCTGCAAGGCGTGGAGGCACAGCCCTCCACGCTCCTTGCAAAAATTCGCTGATAGGTTTCAGGACTAAGTCATGAGCAATATGCTCGAAGGCAAAGTGGCGCTGGTCGCAGGAGCGACGCGTGGAGCGGGGCGTGGGATTGCGGTGGAGCTTGGGGCCGCGGGAGCGACCGTTTACTGCACGGGACGATCGACCGCGTCGCAGCGCTCCGAGATGGATCGACCGGAGACGATCGAGGAGACCGCTGAGCTGATCGAGAAAGAGGGTGGACGTGCGGTCGCCGTGCAGGTCGATCATTTGGATCCGGAGCAGGTCCAGGCACTGGTCCAACGCATCGAGCGTGAACAAGGTCGCCTTGATATTCTAGTCAACGATATCTGGGGTGGAGATAAGCTCACCGAGTGGAATGTGCCGGTTTGGGAACACTCACTCGAGAACGGCCTGCACATACTCCGTCTCGCGATCGATACACACATCATCACCAGTCACTTCGCGCTTCCGCTCCTGATCAAAAATCCCGGCGGACTTGTTGTTGAAGTCACTGACGGCACAAATGAATACAACAACGATCACTATCGTCTGTCGATGTTCTACGATCAAGCGAAGACTTCGGTGATTCGCCTTGCGTGGGCGCTGGCCCAGGAGTTGAAGCCGCATCAATGCACTGCGGTGGCGTTGAGTCCGGGATGGTTGCGATCCGAGCAGATGCTGGATAACTACAGCGTGAAAGAAGAAAACTGGCGCGACGCAACGAACATACAGCCGCATTTCATCATCACCGAGACACCGCGTTATGTTGGCCGTGCGGTCGCACACCTCGCGGCAGACAAAGATCTGGCGCGTTGGAATGGGCAGTCGCTGTCGAGTGGGCAGCTAGCGAAGGTTTACGGATTCACTGATGTCGATGGTTCTCAGCCTGACGCGTGGCGTTACGTCGTCGAAGTGCAGGAACCGGGCAAGCCGGCCGACGCAACGGGCTACCGGTAAACAATCTGTTATCCTTCTCCAGTGCCGATCACGATCGACGACCTGCGACGATTCACCATCGCGCGGAACTTTCCCAAGCCGACAACACTCAATCGCGCCTTGCAACGCATGGGCTTCGTGCAGGCCGATCCGATCCGCGCTCCCGCACGCGCGCAGGATCTAATTCTCCGACATCGCGCCAGTGATTATCGCGCCGGTGATCTCGAACACCGCTACACGTCACTCGACGTCGAAGAAGATTTCTTCATCAACTACGGCTACGTCACACGAACACTTCAGTCGCTGATGCACCCGCGTCCGACGCTTCAGCAGAGAAAAGCGAAACTGCTGCTCGATTTCGTTCGCGAGCGCGGCCCTGTACATCCGCGTGAGGTCGATGAACACTTCGCGCACGGCACAGTAACGAACTACTGGGGCGGCTCTTCAAACGCCACCACACATCTGCTCGACGCAATGCACTACGCCGGAATGTTGCGCATCGTGCGTCGTGAGAAAGGTATTCGGGTTTACGCCGAGCACAAACACGAGCCGGTCCCTCGCAATGCAGCCGAGCGGCGCGCGCGGACGGATGCTTTAGTCGATGTTGTGGTCCGGATTTATGCACCGTTGCCTGGTTCAAGTCTTTCGTATTACGTGAGACGTTTGCGATATGCCGCGCCGCAGTGGCAGAAGGAGTTGCCGGGTGCATTGCAGCGTGCGAAAGAGCGGCTGTCTCATGCGCGCGTGGGAAAGGTCGATTGGTATTGGCCTTCCGATGAAACGCTTGAGGATTCCTCGATTCCGGAAATCGTCCGTTTGCTGGCGCCATTCGATCCGGCAGTGCACGATCGTGATCGTTTCGAGTTGTTGTGGAATTGGATTTATCGCTTCGAAGCCTACACACCCGTAGTGAAGCGCAAGCTCGGTTACTACGCTATGCCGCTACTCTGGCGCGATCGTGTCGTCGGCTGGGCCAACCTCTCAATCAAAAATGGCGATCTCGCTTACGACCTTGGTTACGTTGACAAACCGCCACTCACCCGCACTTTCAAACGTGAACTGGCGGCAGAGATCGAACGCATGCGCGCATTCATCGGTGTATAATCGGTCGCAATATGGAAACACGGCGAACTCTTTACGACGCGAATGAGCCATACGACAGCGGTTATATCCGTGTGTCGCCTGAGCACGAGCTTTATTACGAGCAATGCGGCACGCCGAATGGCAAGCCCGTTATCTTTCTGCATGGTGGTCCCGGCGCGGGACTCGTGGCTGATTACCGCCGCTTCTTCGACCCGCAGGCATATCGTGTGATCCTGTTCGAGCAACGCGGTGCGGGACGAAGTAAGCCTCACGCTTCACTCGACGACAACACGACGTGGCACCTGGTCCAGGACATCGAAGTCATTCGCGAACAGTTTGGTATCGATCAGTGGCTCGTGTTTGGCGGCTCATGGGGCAGCACGCTCGCGCTCGCTTATGCCGAGACGCACCCGGAACGTGTGCGCGGGTTGGTGCTACGCGGCATCTTTCTGTGCCGTCCGCGGGAGATTAAGTGGTTCTACGAAGACAGTCAGGGCGCAAGCGCGATCTTTCCCGAGATCTGGGAACAATATGTGCGCGTCATTCCCGAAGGCGAGCGCGATGATATGATTCGCGCTTATTACAAACGTCTGACCAGCGATGATGCGTCAGTGCGACTCGAAGCCGCGCAGGCGTGGTCCAACTGGGAGGCGAGCGCGTTGAAGCTGATTCCCGATCAGAATTTGATCGATGAGTTTACTGAGCCGGAGATGGCGATCGCTCTCGCGCGCATCGAGTGTCACTACTTCGTGAACAACTGCTTCTTCGAGACGGACAACTACCTGATCGAGAACATCGATCGCATTCGACACATCCCCGGAGTGATCGTGCATGGTCGTTACGACATCGTCTGTCCGGCGATGAATGCGTGGGATCTACATCGCGCCTGGCCGGAAGCGACACTGCAGATCATCCCCGATGCGGGCCACTCCGTCACCGAACCCGGGATCACCGACGCACTCGTCCGCGCCACAGACAGCTTCAGATAAGTAGCCGCAAAAAGGCACAAAAAGCACAAAATGCAGGAAAGATCACAAAGCGTGACTCTTCTGAAAATTTTGTGCTTTTTGTGCCTTTTTGCGGCTACTTATCTGATAGCGATCGGGTTAACGATCGACTGAACGCCGCCGGTGATACGTGCGGCGCCGAGCGTGAATAGAAATTCCCACGCCTGATCTCGCACCATCTCTTCGGTGTTGACGTTTTCGAGTATGTGGATGCCGTTCAGCGGAATGAGTATCTGGTGGACTTCGAAGACGCCCACGCCTTTTTCGAACGGGATAACTTCAAAGCTCCACGTGTCGGAGCCGATAATCGCCACCTCCAACGACGCGAGATACTTCGCGCCGTCACGTCCAAGGCCAGGCGCAACTGAGCCGAAGCGTTTGTTGTCTTTGCCGATGAGTTTTAGCCAGCCCGTGTAGAACAACACGACGTCGCCCTTCTCGATCGACTTGATGCCCTGCCGTTTCATCGCGCCCTCGATCTCGGCACGATTGAATGCAGTTCCCTCTTTGACGATATCGGTGTTGAAGTAACCAGCCATGTCGAGCAACACGCCCCGCGTTGCGATCGGCGGCACGTGTTCGACACCGAGTTTCTTCAGACCATCAGTCATCGCGAAGTCGGAGGCTCTGTTGCAGTTGTAATAGAGACCATCGATGCCGATGTGGCCCAGGCCGTCGAGTTGTGTGCCGACGCCGGCCCAGCCGACGATCAGGTCGTCGTTGTACGTGGTCTTGGTCGGACCAAGCGAGCCGCCGGCGGTCTGGCCGGGTTGAACTATCGTGACCGCGAAAGTACGTGGTGGATATGCGGGCGTGTCTTTGTTCGTTTCGATCGCGAGTCGATAACTCTTGCCGGTCGTGACCAGTTTCGTGGCGGCAAGTGTCTTCGCGGGTGTGATGTAGTTGACGTTGCCGATTTGATCGTCAGGGCCAAACTTCGAAGCCGTCGGACAGGGTTTATCCTGGGCGTACGCCGTGATGATGGAAGTAAAGATGAGGGTTAAAATCCAGGAGAGTCTTTTATGCATAGTCAGTTTTGTACAGGATTTTCAAGATGAGCGAATACGAGCGATAACATTGAGCGCTTGCTGTCCATTTTTGGAGATGTTTGTAAGTGGACTACGGAAGCTCGCGATGTCCGGTTTGTCTTCGTCGAGCAGCTCGAGACACTTCTTCGCGTTATCCAGGATCGCTTCGAGTTGCTGTTTGATCTCATCGACGCTCGAAGCCGCCGCCTTTCCCTTGCTCGCCGCATAAGACGCCTGGGCCAGCTCGGCTTGAATGCGCGACAGGATCTCTTTCGCGGCATGACGCTCGATCGCGAGGCCCGCTATGCGTGTTGCGACCTCGGTTAGACCAGCCTCCTCACCGGTGGGTGTGCGCGGCTCGCGATAGTACATCGCAAACGAACCGAGCACTTTCCCGCGCCCTGAAAAAATCGGCGTGGACCAGCACGCGCGCAGCCCGTTAGCCACAGCGAGATCTTTGTAATCTTCCCAAAGCGGATCGTTAAGAATGTCAGTTACAACGACCGGCTCGCCGCGATATATCGCAGTGCCACAGGAACCGTGCTTTGGTCCAATCGCCGAGCCGTCGATCGCCTGCACGTACTCCGGCGGCAGATTCGGCGCGGCGCCGTGACGAACGTGGTCGCCATCTTCGCTGAGCAGCAACACGGAACAGAGCATGCCCGGCGACTGAGCTTCGATCAGCAGCACGAGCCGCTCGAGGATCTCGCTGAGCGGTGCATTCGCGGCGAGTTTTTGCAGGATCTTGCTCTGCCCGAGGCGAAACTCTTCCTCTTTCTTGTCACGTTCGATTCGGAAAGCGCCGCTATCGATACGCGGCAGTCTGGCCGTCTTTGCGGCGGCAGCTTCGGATGGTTCAGTTAAAGGGGTTTCCTGTGAGCGGTTTAGTATCTGCGTTTTTTCCAGATCTTCTTCCATTTGACTTGCTCCAGGCGAAACGTGTGTGACGAGGCGCGCCTATTTTACGCCCAAACGGCTTCCAAGGCACATATGTTAGGATGCCCGCAACCTAAGTCATAAATCGTAAGGAGAATGGTGTGAACGCGTTTGGCAATTACATCAACGGCGAGTTTGTAGAGAGCAAATCGGGCAGGACTTTTCCTAACGTCAATCCAGCGAATTTCGACGAGGTTGTCGGCACATTCCAGGCTTCAAACGAAGCGGATGTGGCGGACGCTTGTTCGGCAGCAGTCGCTGCGCAAGACGAGTGGGTCGCGATGCCGGCGACGAAGCGTGGTGAGTATCTGTTCAAGGCCGCGGAGTTGCTCGCGAATAAACTGCCACAACTCGGCGAGGAGATGACGCGCGAAGAAGGCAAGACGCTTCCTGAGGCAATTGGCGAAGTGACGCGTGCGATCAATATCTTTCGTTACTTCGGCGGTGAAGGCGCGCGCCAGTTTTCTTACAACGTTCCGTCCGAGCGCCCGCAAGTTCTCTGCTACACGATCCGTAAGCCGCTCGGCACGGTCGCGCTGATCACACCGTGGAATTTTCCGTCAGCGATTCCGGCATGGAAACTCGCGCCCGCGTTGATTGCCGGGAACACGGTCGTGCTCAAGCCTGCATCGCTGGCTCCGCTCAGCTCGTTTCGACTCGTCGAAGCGTTGCACGAAGCGAACATTCCGAAAGGCGTGGTCAACTACGTCACTGGAAGCGGCGGAGCCGTCGGCGATCCATTGACTAGCAATCCGGCAATCAACGGGATTTCGTTCACCGGCTCTACTTCGGTCGGCGATGCGTTGTACCGGAAAGTTTCCGATCGAAAACTGCGCGTGCAGCTCGAGATGGGTGGGAAGAATCCGACGATCGTACTGCGCGATTCGGATCTGAATTACGCGGCTGACATTCTCATCAACGGCGCGTTCTTTTCGACGGGCCAGAAGTGTACGGCGTGTAGCCGCGCGATCATCGAGCGTCCGATTTATGAGCCGCTGGTCCAACTATTGACCGAGAAAACACGCGGTTTGAAAGTCGGGAATGGGCTAGATGCCGGCGTTCAAATCGGTCCTGCGGTTGACGCGAATCAGCTCGAAACGGATCTCGAATACATTAAGATCGCGAAGGATGAAGGGGCGGAATTGTTGTGTGGTGGAAATCGATTATCTGGCGGTGAGTATGACAAGGGCTACTTTATCGAGCCTACGATCTTTACGGGTGTGACTCCGAAGATGCGCATTGCGCAGGAAGAAGTGTTTGGACCAGTGCTCGGGCTCATGGTTGCGGAAGATTTTGAAGACGCGATGGAGATTGCGAACGGTGTGCGGTTTGGACTTTCGGCGTCGATCGTTTCCAGAGATCTGACGCGCGTGCACCAGTTTATCGATCGGATTGAAGCGGGATTGATTACAGTAAACTTGCCGACTGCGGGCGTTGAGTATCAATTACCGTTCGGTGGTACGAAGGAATCGAGTTACGGCATGCGCGAACAGGGACCACAAGCAATCGAGTTCTATTCCGAAACCCGCACCGTCTATTTGCGCTACGCACAGTAAGCATTAACCACGGTTATCCGTGGCTAATAGATCCGGGATAACTCACTACTTGATTCGGACACGGGCCCTTCAATTCTAAAAGAATCTGCTTTTTCCCTAACGCAAAAGACTTCAGACCACAGCCGTAGGCGTAGCTGCCGGTTTCGTACCGCCAAATATTCTTGAGCTTGCCATTGCGCCTACTGTAAATGTAGAACAGGTCTGCGCCACCATCGCACGAGCCCTGACAGCGCAAATGCAAAATTCTCACGATCGCCTCCGGCGACCCATCACCAGTGAGGTCTTTGTAGTAAACATCCTGCAGGTTGAACCAACCTGAATCGTCCCACATCTTACCGTCAGTGAGATTCAGACTGAGTGGTTTCAAATCTGAAGACGTGTAACTCCCGTACGAGAAGTTCTCAAAATCGACTTCACTGAAGTTTCCGGGAATACTTCGAAACCTGGCCAACTGAGCTTTAAATGACGGTTCAGGGGTTTCAAAGGGTGTGGTGAGCGGCATATCACTCACGATGGTCAACTGCTTCTTCCGGACGTGCTTCGCAGGCGATAAAAGGCTGAGTAAACCAATAAACAGAGCGCAAAACAGGGCCGCAAATAGAAGCGCTTTCTTCTCTGTACGGTCAAACGGTCCGATTTCGCTAAACGGGAACATCGTCTTGCTCGCTCCGATGACGATACGCTAACGCTGAAACGGCCGCGAGTCAAAGTTTTTTGGAGCAGTTGGCTAACTTACTTCACGTATTCCCAGTGCCAGGGTTCGTAGAAGTAAGGACGAAAACCGAAGCGCTCGGCGTTCTGAACGAGCCATCGATAAGCTGGAGTGTTTACCTGGATCGCGCGGTTGGCGTCTTTCGTATCGACGGGATCGCCACCGACATAGAGGTCCAAAGCGCGACCAGTAAAGTGTGGACTGTTGTTGACCGCAAGACCTGCGCTGCCGGCGTCGGGTGACTTTCGTCGCAGGTTCTCCTGATATTCGCGCGAACGAAATGAAGAGATGATCTTGAAATACGACGACGTGTGCGCAAGTTTAAGATCGTCGGTAGCCGCAGCGAGCATTTCTTTGTACGCGGCGTAAGTGTTGCGCTCAACCTGGCGCAACTCCGCAGCGCGTGATGGATCGTAAAAATCTGATGGCGGCGCGGTCAGTAGTTGATCGGGCGTAGCCTCCGAGCGGTTCTTGAGTCGATTGCCCTGCCATTGCGAGACCATCGCCATCAACGCCTCTTGATCGAGAATACCGTCGGCTCTGATGCCGCGTCGCTTCTGCCACGATGCGATGGAAGCGGCGAAGTCGCTCGTGATTGGATCGTGTTTAGTGTTGAGAGTTTTTCCGATCAGCAGATCGTATAGATACCAGCCACGCTGTTGCTTGCCACCAAAGGTCCAGGTGAGATCGTTGCGAAGTGTTACATTCGTTGTGGCTGCTGCTGCGAATGCAGAAGCAGTCGCAGTTGACGACGTACTGACAGCGGACGTTTTCTTCACTGGACGTGGCGACTGAGCGCTCACTGCTACAGCGAGTGCGGTCATAATGACACCGATTTGCAGCTTCAAGTTCCTCATAATAAACACGGTATTTAGGGATGCATGAAGGAACGTTACGGTTCGACGCCACGAGATAAATTTAGCCACAAAAAGGCACAAAAAGCACAAAAGAAGAATTAGCGGCGACGCTTGCGGCCCACGCGATTTGATCGAGGTTTGGGTTTAGAACGGCGGGGCTTCTCTGCTCTGCTTTTGACGTTCGCCTTCGCTTTCGCCGGCTTCGCTTCCGTGTGGTGTGCCTCTTCTTCCTTGGGTGGCGCGCCGGCCTTCTCGAGCGAGGCGGTTACCAGGTCGTCACTCGGTCGCGTGCCGTTGATGAACGCAAACACGTGATAGTTCGCGGAGCGCTCGCGTATGACTTCGATTCTTCCCTCATTCTTCAACTGCGCCAGCTCACGCATCACAAAGTTTTGCTCGGCGACACTCATGTAACGGTAATCGATGTCGAATGCGAGACCAGTTGAATGTGGCGGCGCGTCGATCGTCACGGCATTACGATTCACTCGCCGCAGCGAATGTTGATACTGCTCCGGCCGCACGAGTGAGCTCACCGGCAGCAGTCGCGCAAACTGGTTGTGATAGGCCGTCGCGACCTGCTCGATGATCTTCAACGCTTGTGGTCTGATCGCACTGAGCATGTTGACCTTCAACGCATATCGATCAGCAGGGTCGTTTAGATCGTAAGAGCGGCCGTTGAAATTTTTGGCTAAGTTTTGTAGCGATTGATAAGCCTCCGGCGGCACCACCTTCGGCTCATCATTTTCTTTTTGATCACCGTCATCGAACGGCTCGAAAGGCTCGTCGTTTGCTCGCTGTCCGATACCAAACAAGATGTAACTGTCAGTGACTGCCGGAACCGGGACGAGCTCGTGCCGCTCGATCATCCCGGCGAGATCGAGATAGTCCTGCACCGTGTGTACTTTGTATTTCTCGACTTCAGCAACCTGCGTGGCGAGAAACCAGTAACGCTCTTCGTAATGCTTCAGCTCAGGTGGAATATCCAGAGCTCCGCCCAACGATGCATCGCGTTCGGCTTTGACCTGTTCGACGGCGAGGTTCCAGTCAACGGAAGGTGTGCTTGGGTTAAAAGACTGGGTGATTGATTGAACTAATTGATTGCGTCTGGTGGCACGAATACGGAATGCGGCCCCAACAGCCACACCCGCCACGATCATCAAAACTAAAACCAGTACACCCCGTCTGCTCATCAAAGAGCTACACTATAAAACAGATGGCAGACTTTTCGAAGTCATGTCTTCAAAATATCACACGACCGAGGAACCCGATCGCGAGAAAGTAGAGGCCGAGATGATAGAGACCGAGCGTGTCTAGACTGTTCACAGGATCGTCCGAGACCTTTGCGCCCAACCCGATCGACAAATCAGACATAAACCACAGCGAGCTTCCCAGAAATACCGGCACAGACGATGTCGACGCGAACACGTTTGCCACAATCAACAGACCGAAATAGATGACTTCAAGGATGCGCTCAGCTCCGACCAGCTTCGGAAGCACCCAGCGCAGCACAAAGATCGCGATCACGATGTTTGTGATCGCGAGCGGTACGAGTGGACGTCCCGGCCACTGATGTTGGCTACTCAGAATGCAAACAAAGACCAGCGCGACCGCGAACGAGATGCCCCCGATTTTAAATCCGCTCGGGAACTTGTCTTCCGGGAGATCGAGCAGGATGTCTCCCAGACTACAAAACAGAAACATCAGCGCGGTGAGAGTTTCCCCCACCTGATACGACAGCCCCGTAAGGAAGAGCGCCGGGGCCGCCTTTAGCAACGCTCGCAGCATGTACGGCAGGGACCGCGTAATCGTGTTCTTAAAAAGCTGAGTGAAGACGGCCACTGCCACGAGTGCGAAGAAGATGATCGTTACTTGAGCAGAGTCTCTAAGCAGCCAATCGAATTTCATAAGTTAACCTTTCCTCACGTTTGAGGTGGGAACTCGAGCGCAAAATGGATCAGCGACTTCTCGCCCCAGTAAACACGTCCGAGATAGAGGTTCGGGTCGATGAGACGAATTTCATCGCGAATCCAACGTGCGACCAGCGAAGTCTTGGAATAGTCAAGAACGATGCAATCCTTTTGATCGTACCAGCTCGGCGCCTTGTAGACTTTGGCGATGATCGCGTTGAAGCCGAAGTGCGTGATGCGATTTCGAAGTACGCCTTCCTCCGGGTCAAACGTTTTTCCCTGCCATGCAAAATAGTTGACGAACTGCGCGATCTCGTCGCTGAACCTGGTGCGGTTAGCGACGATTGCGGTGCCTTTGGCCTCACCACTCGGGATCTCGTCGACGGTGCCGTTCGCGAAGAGCTCGTCGAGCTGAGCGTCAGTCATGTTGAGTAAATCCTCAACCGTATGTGCCATATTCTTGTCCCTGGGAAACTGCGAGGAATGCGGAAAACGGGCCACACAATAGCACAGAAAGATTAGCCACAAAAAGGCACAAAAAGCACAAAAGATAAAGCAGTCGGAAAACACAAATAGTCTTGTGCCTTTTGTGGCTAAGCTGGTTTTGTCTCGGGGATGAGCTCGCGGGCGAGGTTGCGCAGGATTGTGGCAACTTCCTCTCGCTTCTTCGGCGACCACTCGGGCCATAGCTCAGCAAGATGTTCGCGACGCGCGGCCACTAAACGATTGTAGATTTCGCAGCCGGCCTCGTTGAGTTGATATACATCAGTCACTGTGGTTGGTGTGACTAAAGATTTGTCGAGCAGCTCTGCTCTTGAATCCTGAAGCTTGACCGGATCAGCTTTTCCTTTGCGGCCCAGATCGTGAATATTAGTATCCGGCTCGCGTTCGATTTGGACCAGCAACCACGCTGCTCCGGGACTCAAATCGACACCCGCACGCTCGACTATCGCAGCGACGTAACGGCGCCGCACATCACGATCGGCGAGCACAGCAAGTCCACGCAGTAACACCGCACGCGAATCGCTTTCCTGCGGCATTGCAAACGCCGCCTGTCCGATGTCACCACCGATGTCTGCTTCCGTGGCCGCGGCAATCGTTTCTCTCAATCGCCGTTCGGGCAAGAACAACGAGAGTAGAAAACCAAAAAACGCGATCGCAGCGGCGAGTGAAAACACGGTGTCAAGCGACGCGATCAGAGACTTCGTTTCGTTTAGTTGCGTGGCGAGCACTGCGCCGAGCAGCGCCGTACCCAGCGATCCGCCGATGAAGCGAAACAGAATCGCATTTGAAGTCGCGACTCCGAGATCGTGATAGTCGACTGCATTTTGCACCGCGATGATCAGCACCTGCATGACGCAGCCCAGACCACATCCAAGTAGTAGCATGAAGCCCGCCGTGGTGAGCATTGTCGTCTCCGCGGTCATTCGTGAGATCAGAAACAACGCAAGCGTCACCATCGCCGTTCCGACGATCGGAAATAGCTTGTAACGGCCGGTGCGACTCACGATCTGTCCCGCGATGATCGACATCGTGAGCGTGCCGCCCATGAGCGGAATCATCCACAAACCGGAAGCCGTCGGGCTCAAGCCCTTCACGATCTGAAGAAACAGCGGCAGGTAAGTTACCGAGCCGAGCAACGCGAAACCGATAATCAATCCGACCGCCGAAGTCACCCAAACGTCTCTAATGCGAAACAGTCTTAACGGAAGTATCGGCTCTTCGGCGCGTCGCTCGACTAAACTAAAGAGGATCAAACCAACAACCGCCACGACGATAAGCGCCATCATGATGGGCGACGCCCACGCATACACCACTCCACCGAGATCAGTCAGAAGAATCAGCGCCGAAAGCGAAAGCGCAAGCAGTCCCGCGCCAACGTAATCGACCGCATGTCGCACGTATGAGCTCTGCGCCGGCAACGTCGCCGCCAGCACAACCAGCGCCAGGATTCCGAGTGGCAAGTTGATGTAAAAGATCCAGCGCCACGTCAGATTGCTCGTGAAGTACCCGCCTAAAAGCGGTCCCGCAATCGAAGCAACTCCGAACGCAGCGCCGAAGATGCCCTGGTAACGTCCACGTTGCCTGGGCGGAATAATGTCGGCAACAACAGCTTGAGTCGTGACCATCAGTCCGCCGCCGCCCAGTCCCTGAATCGCACGAAAGAGAATCAGATGCATCATGGTTTGACTCAGACCACACAGCGCTGAGCCGATCAGAAACAGCACGATCGCAAACTGAAGCACACGCTTGCGCCCGTAAAGATCACCGAGCTTGCCATAAATCGGCGTGACGATTGTTTGTGCGAGAAGATACGCGGTGACGACCCACGAGAGATGGGCCAGGCCGCCGAGCTCATTGACGATCGTCGGCAGTGCCGTGGCGACGATCGTCGAATCGAGCGCCGCGAGCAGCATGACGAGCAGCAACCCGCCGAAGATTAAGAGCACTTTGTCGTGCGAGACCCCGGACGTCATCTCAGCCGTAGCAATCGCTTGCATAAACACAAAGAAGCACAAAAAGCACGAATAGTCTTCCGTAACTTTTGCGCTTTTTGTGCCTTTTTGTGGCTAAGTTCTTTTGGGCTTCTTTGTGGCTCTATTTGAGGTCGTAAAGGCGTGTGTCGGGATGATAAAGACGCCAGTCGAACCAGTAATCTTCCAGCACGAATACTTTCTTCAACTGTTTTCCCGCCAGCGGTCCGGCGATCGCTTTACCTTCGAAGTTCCAGGTGCTGCCAGTCTCGGCATCGATCAACTGAAAGCCACCACCGTCCGTCTTCTGAAAGAACTCGAGCCGCCGTCCCTCAACCGTTCTCTCAAACACACGCACAGATCGACGATCCTCACCCAACGCGACTACGATCGCGGTTGATCCAACCATATCGATGATCGGGCTCTGCTTCTGCAACACCGACAACGGATACGCAACTGATTTTCCATCGACAGTAACACCCATCACGAGCGTGCGTGGTTCCAGCCGTTTGTCGACATCAGTTCCCTCCACAACGCGCATCTTTCCCACTTGCTCTTCCCAATTAGCTTTTTCGTACCTGTTTGCCGTCGCAATGCGTTCCTCAGGCTTCAATACTCGACCTTGCGGCTGTTCACTTTTCCAGATTGCAAACGAGATCTCGTCATGAAAGACACTCTTGAGCTGATGGCCTTTCATTGGGCCATGGATCGCTTTGCCGGTGACCTGTTGCCACCAGCTTCCAGTCTCTTCATCGCGCATGATGAAGTTCTGGTTGTTGATGCCTGCGAGATGAAAGTGCAGCACCCGCCCGTCGACTGTTGATTCCCACACCAGACCGGTGTGACAGAGCGTTCAATAAGTTGCCACGATCGGCGTGCCGCCAACCGTGTCCTGCACGACGTGGTGATAGCCCATCAATCGAATCGGATACGCAACCGATTCATTCCCGAGCGTGACTGACAGCACTCGATCGTCGTCGTTTACGAACGTGACGTCAGCAGGATTAGCGTAAGCGGGATTCGGCAGCGGATTGAACATCCACTCAAAATGGTTTTGACGCGCGAGCCACGTCGCGGCAAATACCGGCACGAGCAGCAGCACGAGAATGATCCGGCTCCACCAGCGGCCACCGAGCCACAGTCTGATCGTTAGCGTCAGAATCAGCAGCGAAGCGAGCACCGTTACGACGGGCGACCAGCGACGCATCACGTAAGAGACTTCCAGGATGCGCGACGTTTGCGCCTTGAACGGCATGATCAGAAACACCGGTGTCAACACTACGCTCATGACGATTGCGATGAGCACCAGGAGTGAGATCCACAGGAGTTTGCGTCGATTGTCAGGCATGTTTTTCTCCAGTTCGCCGCTTTGTCTTTCTGATCATTGCCACCGCCCACAACACTCCGACGGCCAGAAACGGTAACAGGTAAACCAGAAGATCCCAGCGACCGTAACCCGGCGGCGTAGCTTCGACCGTCGTGCTTGTTTCCGTAGTTCCTTCCGAGCTTTGCAAACGGACCCGCACGCGCCAGAGTTCTTCGGCGTCGAAGTGTACGAGGGCGCGATATTGAACCTGGCCTGACACGCTCTCGCGTGTGCCGGCATAAAACGCTTCCGGCAATCGACCGCTGGCAGGTTGCACGCCGATCTGCACCTGCAAATCTGGCGGAAGCTGAGCCGGAGCACTGACGATCACAAAGAACAGCGCATCACCAACATCCGGATCGCTCCACAATGAAACGACGTAACGATCGACCTTCTGATCTACAAATAATGGAAACGGCGGTCCTTCGTGTGCAATCGTGGTCTGGGCCAATAGCAGGACTATTACAAAGACGCCAGGAAGATGCGAGCGCGCCTTTGCGTCTTTGCATCTTTGCGCCTTTGCGTGAAAATCCCTTTTCAAGCGCCAAACCATTCTCAACCCGTGCCCAATGCAACTGCACGCATCTCCATCGGCTGCGACATCAACCAAAACGCTCCGGCAGCGATAACCAGTGACAACGTAGCCCAGATAACAAAAACACGCACCGGCCGCACCTCTTCAGCCGTCGCAATGCCGTAACTTACCAACAGCGAACCGAGTAAACCAAGAGTAATAAACCCAAACTCAAACACCTGGACCACGTTTGGCGCGAGACCAGGCACACCCCAACGCGGCTCGCCGAGAAAACCGATCGCTAACTGCGTCACGGGAATGAATGTGAACAGGCCCGTAAAGAAATGAAAACCAAAGTGCGCCAGCCAGATTCCGAAGCCGAGTGGCGCCAGTGAATACGCATAACGAACGGCTATCGTCAGCATCGGTTTTCCGCTATTTCCCCACACGCGCGTCAACCATGCCGCGATCCCGATCAAAACCACTGGCTCGATGATCAGGAACAGTGCGAAGACGAATGCGAGTAGCGGCAGCTCATAATGAATACCGAACGATCTTGAAAGCCATTGCTCGAGTGCATAAACAGGACTCACCATTCCAAACGCATTCAGCAGAGCGCCGAATGTAAACACGATGGTGAGCGCCGCGAGATCTTTGCGCTTCGATAGAAACCCAATGCCGGATCGCACCGGATTGCTGGTCAGTTCCGCGGCCGGAACGCGACTAATTATGCCGACGTTGTCGTACGGACACGCCTGCACACAGTCGAGACAAAAAGTGCAATCGAGGTTGCCGGTCTTGCGTGGTTGAAACAGCGCGAGCTCACAACCGCGCTGTATCGCGACCAACGGCGCCGCAGCCTCGCGCACGCCGCGTATGCAGTCTTTCGTCGCACAACTGTTGCAGACATCGTGACTGCGAACCGTTACTTCGAGCGGCGATGCAGTTGCAGCCACAAAGTTAAACTGGCCGATTGGACAAACAAACTTGCAGAACGTCGCGTGCTTGAAAATCGAATCGATCACGAGCGCGCCGGCGAAGTAAGTCACGATGAGCCAGGCGGTCCACCACGGCGAAGCCCACAGATCTAGCCACTCATACACAAACAACATCGCCACGAACAGAGAAATCGACAGCCACTTGTTGCGCAGGGCACGTGGCCAGTTTCGCACCGGGCGAACAAACTTGCGCACGAAATTACGCACGAGCATGAACGGGCAAGCCAGGCAAAAGAAATTTCCCGCGAAAAGTAGAACGAGCACGAGCGCGCCGCGAAAGTGTACCCACGTAAACGTCGTCGCAAGGTTCTTCGGCGCGAGTTGCGGCCCGAAGAACCCGTGCAGGATCATCGCCGCGCTAATAATGAAGACAGGAATTTGTAACAGTGTGCGCGCATGGCGCTGCTTGAGCAGGCTGCCGATGACAGGAACGCGCAATAGATCGAATTGACTACTACTCAGGCTGGTGCAACTCCCTTGATTTCAAACTGGCGGTCCAACTTCGAGCCGTCGCGCAAAGTCAGGTGAACAAGCACTACCCAATCTCCGGCCATCGAGAGATTCATGTTCGCCCGGTAATCGCCGGGCGCGACTTCTTTTGTGTCAGCAAATACCGGAGACATTCCGGCGTGCGACATGTTCCCTTCCAGCTTGATCTCAGCTCCCGTCAACGGCTTTCGTGAAGCATCTGTTACGCGTAGTCTGATCTCCACCTGGCCCACGCGCGGAGGTTGCGGCAAAACTTGATGCGCGACAAAGACTTCCGGTGACGACTGTTTCTTACAACCCGGAAAACCAGTCACCAAAAGGCACAAAAGGCACAAACCTAGATTTCCGTTTGTGCCTCTTCTCATTTGTGGCATTTATGTTTTAAGCGGCGACTGCCGGCACCGCATCTCGATGCAAAGCGCAGCTACACGCCGCCACCTCTTCTCCCTTTGGTGGAAACAGGTGGTAGTACATCGCGATCACCATCGGCATAAACACCACCGCGTTGTAGAAGAGATGTATCTCGACTCGAAACTTCGGAAAGAACGTTTGCAGAAAGCTGATCGGCACTGGGGAGCCAAACCAGTAATGATGCGTCAGCGCCTGCCACTGCAAAACCGCATGCTCGATGTGATGCCAGAATTGGATCACGAGCGCGATCGTCCACCATTTACGCGAGGTTCCGGTGAAGCCTTTCCTCAGCGTCCAAATTCCAACAAGCATCACGATCGCGTAACCGTAGTGCAGCACTTCAGAGCTCACGAGCCACGGAAAGAACAGACCGAGAACGCCGCCGGCGCGCGGTCGCGGCCAGCCAAGGACGTAAATCTGGTAAGCCTGTGTCAGATGCTCGGCCCAGTGCGCCAGGACGATGAACGTAAAAACATTCAGCGCACGTTTGTGCCAAACGGTATTCAGCTTTTCGTAAAAACTGTAATCGGCGGAGCCAATCCGCGCGGGGTGTGCGGTTGCTGACATCTCGATCTCCGTATTATCGATGTAATCCGCGGCTAAACTGAGTCGAGCAATCTTATGACGGGTGATGCAACTAAGTAAAGTTTTAATCGCCCCTTTAATTGTATGGCGCGGCTTCTTCGCCGAAGTGTCGTGCGAGTGACGTGAGATACGCGTCGATGGTCGACGTCTGTCCGAAGATATAGCGCGACATGAAACGGAAGAGCACATTTGAGACTTCACCGTCTTCGCGGATCGTCATGCGGGTGCCGCCGTTCTCCGGCGTGAATGAGTAAGTCCATTGGCCTGAGTAGCCCAGATCGGTGTCGCGGATCCGCGTCACCATTCGTTGCGCCGGAACATCTTCGACCAGCTCATAGTTGACGGTCCCGTGTTTTCCTTCTTCACGAAAGTAGATTGGTCCACCCGGTGGCGCCTCGACCTCCATCCGTTTCACATCCGCACGCCATTTCGGCGCTGAGCCGAAGTCACGCACGACTGCATAAACATCCTGCGGAGAGCGACGCAACAGAATCGATCGTGAAGCGACGTGCGCTTTCGGCAGCAGCGAACCGATCAGCGCCATGACTCCCGCCAGCACCAGCACTCCGCCGACAATTCCTACGACGATAAAGATCAGCAGCTTCATTTGTCTTCCTTATCGTTAAGCCGGCGTGCGGCGCGTGCTAGTAATGCCATTCCGTGAAGCGCTGCTTTTCTTTCAGCCGGTTTAAGGTTCTTGAGTAAGGCGCGGACGCGGTCGGCGTTCAGGACTGAAGTTGACGCGATTGCTTCAGCGCCGCGTGCGGTCAGACGAAGCTCACGCTTACGACGGTCCGCGCCGTTCGGTTCGTTGGTCAGGTAGCCGAGTTCTGCAAGTCGCGCAAGTGCGGCGGAAAGAGTCGAAGGCGCCACGCCGAGGTGGTTCGCGAGCGCACGTGGACTCAGCCCGGCATCGCAGTCGAGATGGACCAGGATCGATGCGTCCTGTGAAGATATGCGCCACTTCGTCGAGACTGCTCGTACGTGGTCCGTATGACACGCGATGTATATCTGCGGGTAGAGTCGTTGTATTTCGAACACATCGTCCTCGTTCATCGGCTGCTGATTATAGAAACGGAAAATAGTTCGTCAAACCGAACGATTCTGTGAGGATACGGAAACGTTAGAGAGGATTAAGGGATTTACATGATTTGCAAGAAATCTTGTTAATGCTGAAATCCTGTAATCCTGTCGAACGACTACTTGCGCTCCGAGCCACACTGACGTACAAGATCACCAGTGGCCGAATTTTCCCCCGGAGCTACGCTTTCTCATTATCGCATCATCAGTAAAATCGGTGCGGGCGGAATGGGTCAGGTGTACCGAGCGCAGGACACCGAGCTGGATCGCCCTGTCGCTCTGAAGTTTCTGTACGCGGAGCTCGCCGCTCATCAAAGCCGGCTGAATCGTTTCATTCTGGAAGCGAAAGCCGCGTCAGCTCTCAATCATCCAAACATTCTCACTGTCTACGAGATCGGCCGCGCCGAAGGCCTGACTTTCATCGCCACGGAGTTCGTCGAAGGCGTCACTCTGCGGCACTACGTGCGACGCGATATGAAGCTGATCGAGATACTCGATCTCGCGATCCAAATCGCTTCTGCACTCGTCGCCGCACACGCAGCAGGGATCGTCCATCGCGACATCAAGCCTGACAACATCATGGTTCGCAAAGATGGCATCGTGAAGCTGCTCGACTTCGGCCTCGCAAAGCTCACGGAACGCGGAGAATTATCGTCCGGACCGGAGGAGACAACAGTCGCGCTCGCGAACACCGAGCCAGGCACGATGCTCGGCACAGTCACCTACATGTCGCCGGAACAGGCCGCCGGACGCGACGTTGATGCGCGCTCGGATATCTGGAGCCTCGGCGTTGTGCTTTATGAAATGGTGACGATGCGCGCGCCGTTCGATGGTGCTTCGAAGAGTCACATCATCGTCGCGATTACGGATCACGAGCCGCAGCCTGTAAGTGACTTTGCGCCCGACATTCCGGAGCCGTTGGAATACATCATCGCCGAGGCGCTCACAAAAGATCGCGAAGAACGCACCCAAACGGCGAGAGAGATGCTTGGCAAGCTGCGGCGGTTGAAGCAGCGACTCGAGTCAGGCGGATCGATGTCGGATTTCAGCCGCTCGTACTCGTCAATCGCTCCAACGATCTCTCGAGTATCGAAGCAAACGACATTGCGTGAACCTGCACGAACACGCTCGGGTTCTGCTGCAGACACGCAAACGATTTCTATTCAAACGCGCCGGAACACAAAATTCTCAATTACGGCGCTCGTGCTTGGTTTGCTCGTCATCAGCGCCATCGGCTTTGGTTTTTACAAACTGTTCTCGCGGCCGAAAGAGATCGGACCCGCAAAGATGACGGCGCTGACAACCGGCGGAAAGATCAACGGCGAAGACATCAACGGCCAGGTCTCGATCTCGCCTGACGGCAAGTACGTCGTCTGCGCTGCCAACGATTCCAAACAGCAGGCCAGTCTGTGGATCCGGCAGATCTCGACAAGCAGTCTCGTGCGAATCATTCCACCTGAGAATGGCGGCTATCTGGGTACGACGTTTTCTCCTGACGGCGAGATGATCTACTACGTCGCCACGCTCGAGAAAAACAAGTTCGTACCGACGCTCTATCGCATTCCCGTGCTCGGTGGCACGCCCGCAAAAATTCTCGATCGTGTTTACAGCCCGGTCGGGTTCTCACGCGACGGATCGCAGTTCGCTTTCGTCCGCCGGAATCAGAACGACTTGTCGCTGATGATCGCAAACACAAATGGCAGCGGAGAACCGAAGACGCTCGCTGTGGCCAAACAACCGAACGGCTTCTCCATTGCAGGTCCGTCATGGTCTCCTGACGGAAAGTTGATTGCTGCCGGCATGTTCAATGGAACCGGTCCGGGCTACTCGACTGTCGTAAAAGTTCCGGTCGAAGGCGGAAATCCTGAACCGATCGGCGCCGAGAAGTGGGCGAGTGTCGGTCGAGTGCTCTGGCTCGCGGACGGAAGTGGACTGATCATTACGGCGCAGCCTGAGTTCTCGTCGATCGGAACACAGGTATGGCTGCTTCCCTACCCATACGGTCCGGCGCGACGCATCACGAACGACTTGAACGGTTACGGAGAAAACAGCGTCGGGCTTACGGCGGATTCCGGCACCATCGGCACGATCCAGCAGGTAAACTCGAGCAGCATCTGGATTATGGCGCCGAATGAAGACGAGAGCCGCGCGCGCCAGATCGTGAAAACGAATCTCGCAGACACAGTCGCATGGACTCCTGATGGAAAAGTTGTTTACGCGAGTCGCACAGGAGAAAACTGGGACCTTTGGTTATCGAACGCCGACGGTTCAGACGCGAAGCAACTGACTACAGACGTTTTCATCGATCACGAGCCGACGGTATCGGCTGATGGTCGTTATGTCGTCTTTCAATCGAATCGTTCGGGCAGCGGGCGGAACATCTGGCGTGTCGACCTCGACGGCAACAACCTGAAACAATTAACTGAGGGCAACTTCGTCGATTCGAATCCAGTCTGTGCTGGTGATCGCTCAGTGATTTTTGTGTCGCAGCGCTCGGGGACACCGGCGATCTGGAAGGTCGGCATTGACGGCGGAGCGCCAGTACAGTTGACCAATCGTCCGTCTCAACTGCCGTCGATCTCGCCTGATGGAAAGTCGATCGCGTATTTCTTTGCTGACGAACAGGCAAACAATCAACCGAAGCTGTCCATTATTCCGTTAGAAGGTGGAGAGCCGGTCAAGACAATCGATCTCCCGCGCTCAGTTCAGCCGCTGGCGTTTGCGTGGCTGCCTGACGGACGCTCGGTCGCTTATATCGATAATAGTTCGGGAATTTTCAACATCTGGAGCATATCGCTTGACGGCGGCGCTCCGAAGCAGTTAACTAACTTCAAAACCGAGTTCGTTAACAGTTTTTCCATCTCGCGTGATGGCAAGATTGCGGCTTACCGCTTTTCCGCGACCCGAGACATCGTCTTGATCAAAGGTTTCCGGTAAGAATTTATTTTACAGGCGACCGATTTGGACATTTTTTACGCGTAACCCTTTAGAAGTAGCTGTTCCACAAACTCCCAGCCTCTCCCTGTGCGACAGTGAAAGGAGACGCCCAGATGAATCAAAAAGAATGGACCATCATGATTTACATGGCGGGGGACAACAACCTTGCCGTCGACATGGCTTATGCCATGGAGCAAATAAAAAGCGTGGCGGCGTCAGGCGCCGATAGCCCGAATCTCTTCGTTTACTACGACGGCAACTCGCCCGCGATACCGACCCTTTACTGCGACTTCTCCGAACCAGGACAAGCTCGCTACGTCCGGTCATACAAAGTTCCGAACAAGACCTATCACGTTCCGAAGAAGGAAAACGAGAACGCCGCGAACCCGCGCTCGATTCTCAACTTTATCGACTGGTGCGTTAACAAAGTCGAGGTCGAGAACAATGGCGAGATCACTTTCGGACGCCGCGCGCAGAAGTATGCGCTGATATTTTCCGGCCACTCGCTCGGGTTTCAGGACATCGGTTTATTCAAAGACGAGACGTCCGGCAGGTCGATGAAGATGACAGACTTCTACGACATGCTTCAGGCGATCGTCAGCAACAAAAAGAATTTACAGGAGCTCGCCGAAGCAAATAACTGGCTCGAAGACGATCAGAAGGTCGAGAACGAATTGCTCGGTCAAAAGCTCGACCTCCTCGGTTTCGATAGCTGCGTTATGGGAATGCTCGAGGTCGGGTATCAATTCAACCAGGTTGCGAAGACGATGATTGCGTCTGAGGGCAGCGTTCCAAGCGCAGGTTGGACTTACGCGAAGATCCTCGGATCCTTAGGGCGTGAACAATGTCGCAATCTCGACACGCGCAGTGTGGCGGAGATGTTTGTGAAGGAGTTCATTCACAGCCAGGACTCGTATACGGTCGGCGGCGTGTCGGTCGACATGGCTGCGTGGGATCTGGGTCGCTTCGATAATCTGGCTGATACGTTCGACGAACTGGCTGAAGCGCTGATTGAGTGCTTCAAAGATCCGAAGAGTCGAATCTATCGACAAATGGAGCGCGCGATTCTGCACGTGCACTGGAAGTGCCAGTCGTACATGTATGATCAGAATGTCGATCTCGGTGACTTCTGTGAGCTGCTCGATCGCGAGTGTGGTCTGATCGCTGACGAGCTCGGTGCTGATGAAGATACGAAGATATTGAAGCGAGTACAAAAAGAATGCCGCGGTGTTTTGAAAGAACTGCAGAAGGCGGTGATTCTTGGTGGCTTCAGTGGTGGCGGTTACCAGTATTCGAATGGTGTCTCGGTGTTTTTCCCGTGGTCGCGTGATGCGTATGAAGTGTCGCGGAAGAATTACGAGACGCTGTGGTTTGCGAAGGACGCAAAGCGAGACCGGATGTCGTGGAGCGATTTCTTGAAGAAGTATCTCTATCACGTCAGTCTTCGCAGGTTTGAAGCGCCGCTGGAAGATGTTCCGGCCGGAGCGAAATACCGGTACTACTCAGGCGTGACGTTTGACGAGGGTCCGAGAGCAGTCGCGGCTGGTAATGGAACTGCGAGTACGAAGATCGCGGGTCAGGAAGGGACCAGGATCGCGGGCCAGGAAGGCACAAGGATCGCGGGCCAGGAGGGTACAAGGATCGCGGGCCAGGAAGGCACAAGGATCGCCGGTCAGGAAGGCACAAGAATCGCCGGTCAGGAAGGCACAAGGATCGCTGGCGGTGGCGCGGGAATGTTCTTCCAAAGCATGCGTCTGTTCAAGAACGTCGAGAGCCGTTGGGACGTTTCCGGCTTCACGAAGAAACCTGACGAAACAGATCGTCCTTTGAGTTCAAACGCGAAGGCCGGTTCTACAAATACATGAACCCAGCAAATCAGAACAATCCGCAAACAGATATCGAATTGAGAATTCGTACGATGCGGACGCTCTGGTTTGGTCTTCTTGGGACCATCGGCATTTACTATGGGTTTACGCTTGTTGCGGGACGAAGGGAAGGCCTCGAACCGAATCCTTCCCTTTCGATTTCATTGATGTGCGTGGCAATGCTGATGGTACTGGTTGCCTTCGTGATCAAAAGCAAACTGTTAAGCAAGGCCCTTGAACAACAGAGCACAGGAATGGTTCAGCAGGCATATGTCGTGACGTGGGCGATTACCGAAGTCGCAGCGCTACTCGGCCTGATGGATTTTTTCCTCACGAATGATCGGTACTATTTCGTCCTCCTCATCATCGCCGCGCTCGGGGTGCTGCTTCACTTCCCGCGCCGCGAACACGTAGTAAACGCGGCGTTTAAGACCTCAGTCATGTAGCCACAAAAAGGCACAAAAAGCACAGAAACATGAAGAATACTCTGTGTCTTTTGTGGCTAAATACTCCCAGTAATATTCGGGGGTGGGTTTTATGTACATCGCCAGAAAAGCCGCAATAGGGTCGCTTCTCCTCATCCTGCTTGCGTCAACCAACGCATTCGCAAACACAAAGACCAAGAAACGTGACGGAGGTCCGCTCAAACGTGCGGAACTGAAGGAAGCAGAAAGTCGCTTGTCCGAAATGGGCTACCGGACCGGACGAGTCAATACGCAACAAGCCCTGGTTATATTTCAGAAATGGGAAGGCCGGAAGATTACTGGTCGCCTCAATCGCTCCGAGTTGGAAGCGATCCGCAACGCGACTGCGCCACGCCCGAAAGACGCCGGCTACAAGCACGTCGAAGTCGATCTCGATCGACAAGTGCTCTTGTTGACTGATGACGACGGCGAAGTGACTACAATCCTTCCGGTATCAACAGGCAGCGGCAGGCATTACAAAGAGAAACGCATGAGCGGCCTTGCTTACACACCGCGAGGACGGTTCAAGATCTACAACAAGCTGGAAGGCTGGAGAAAGTCACCACTCGGACTGCTTTATTACCCGAATTACTTCAGCGATGGTCTGGCAATTCACGGCAACCCTGAAGTTCCTCACTCGCCGCAGAGTCATGGTTGCGTTCGGATTCCGATGTGGGCGGCCAAGCAGATCAGCCAACAACTATCCATCGGCACGATCGTGCTCATCTACGACGAGCAGTCATTCGTTTCCGCAAAGGATTGGGTTCAATGATCTGTCTAGACTAAACTCGGATTTTAGTTTAGAGAACAAGCATGGTTCCCATCTCGATTCTCGATCTCGTCCCGGTGATTCTTGGTGAAACACCGCGCGAGGCGCTGCGGAAGAGTCTTGATCTTGCACAACACGCTGAGACGTTTGGTTACAAGCGCTACTGGGTCGCCGAGCATCACAACATGACCGGCATTGGTAGCGCCGCAACCTCCGTGGTGATTGGTTATCTCGCTTGCGGCACAAAGACGATACGTGTGGGTTCTGGTGGCATCATGTTGCCCAATCATCCGCCGCTGGTGATTGCTGAACAGTTTGGCACACTCGAATCACTTTACCCGGGCCGGATTGATTTGGGCCTTGGTCGCGCTCCCGGAACAGACTCACGAACGTTGCGAGCACTGCGCCGCGATCCTGCGCGTGAGGCTACATTTGCGCAGGACGTTTTGGAGTTGCAGCAATTTCTCGCACCGGCGAAATCCGGACAAGCTGTGCGTGCAGTTCCTGGTACCGGCACAGAAGTTCCGATTTGGATCCTTGGCTCGAGCACCTTTGGCGCGGAACTGGCTGCTGAGTTTGGGCTGCCTTACGCTTTCGCGTCACACTTCGCGCCAGATGCCCTGTTAGTTGCGCTCGATATCTATCGCGAACGCTTCAAACCGTCGAAGCAGTTAGACCGTCCGTATGCGATGGTTGGCGTCAACGTCGTTGCTGCTGATACTGATGAAGAGGCTCGACGTCTATTCACAACTGTCCAACAATCCTTCACCAACCTGGTCCGCGGCGCTGGTGGTAAACTACAACCACCAATCGACAACATCGACGATTACTGGAATTCCGCCGAAGAGCATCATGCTTCACACATGCTGAAGTATTCGATCGTCGGTTCTGCAGAGACAGCGCGCAGAGCACTAGAAGCCTTTGTTGAATTAACGAAAGCAGATGAGCTAATGATCGTTACCAGTATCTACGATCACGCGGCGCGCATCCGCTCATACGAGCTAGTCGCTTCATAACGATGTCATCCATCGAAGCAGATTTCGATCGACTGGCCCTGCTCGACGACGAAGGCTGGACGGCGAATAATCATTATCACGATTTGCTGCTGAAGCATGTCCCCGCGAAATGTGAGAATGCGCTTGAGATCGGGTGTGGGACCGGGACGTTCGCGAGACAGTTGGCCGCGCGTTGCCGGCACGTGATCGGGATCGATTTGTCTGCGGAGATGATTCGTGTGGCGCGGTCGCGGTCGAGCCGGTTTGAGAATTTGGAATTCGAGCTGGCGGATGTGATGAGTTGGAAATTTCCTCGATCACATTTCGATTTCATCTGCTCTATCGCTACGCTTCATCACCTCGAGCAACGCGAGTTGCTACCGAAGATTAAAGACGCGCTAAAGTCGGGCGGTGTTTTTGTGTTACTCGATCTGGTTGCGTCGAGCGGGTTGAGGGAACGGATGCTGGATGTGATCGGGCTGGGAGTGAGTAGCGGACTTCGGCTAATTCACAATGGTCGATTGCAACCACCGCCCGAAGTCCGCAAGGCGTGGGAGCAACACGGCAAACACGATCATTACTCAACCATCAATCAGATGCGGGCGCTGGCAGATGAGATCTTGCCCGGCGCGAGTGTGAAGCGACACCTGTTGTGGCGCTACACACTCGTATACCGGAAACCAAGTTAAGATCCGCCGAATATATTTCCAACCTTATTGATTTTTCAGACACTATTACACCGGCTATTGTCGAAGTAATGACTCCAGCTCTTTCGTCGCTTGTTCAATCGCGCGCTTCGCGACTTCAACCGTCTTTGTCGCCTCATTAACTTCTGAGGCGACGCTTTTGGCGCGACGAGCTGCATCGATCGAAGCCGCAGTCGCCTTCTCCAGGATCTTCTCTGCTTCCTGCACCTCCGCGTTCGCCCTTTTCTGCGCCGATTCCAGACTCTGCACCCGCGCACGCGCTTCATTCAACGACTTCTTCGCGTCCTGCAAGGTAACTTTCGCGTCGGCTATCTTCGCCCGGCGAGCTTCTTCCAGCCGGCGCACGTTTGCGCCCGTCTTCCGCGCAGGGGCGATCGGTTCATCAATTTCTTCTGTTGCCGCAGCACCTGACATCAACGACGCGAGTGAATCAAAACTCGGCGGATCCAAATCCTGCGTGAGCCGCCCCGGTGTTGGTCCATCAGAATGCAGCGCCTGGGCCGACATCGCTTCGAGCGTAGTGGTTACACGACGCAGCGTATCAAGCGACGGATTACTACCAGCATCGCGCAACAATTCCGCCGCGAGATCTGATAAGTGGACCAGCGCTTCGCGTCGTGCGTCGAGCGAATCGCGCACGCTCGCAACCTTGCCGGCGAGTCGCAGTTTCTGAGCCGGTCGCAAGCGTTTACCGCTCGCCATCAAGTCGTTGAACGCTTCGCGATGGTCCCAGTAAAGCTGGTTCACTGCCCACGCGGAGACGGAAGGCTTGGCCAGTAGCTTTACACGGTCCGCATCATCGCGACGGCCTTCCTTTTTCAGCCGCGCAGCCAGCGTGTTGCGCTCCCCTGTAAACTCCGCCAGTGGCAGTCTGAACAAGGCGTCGATATCATCTTCAAGCTTGGACTTCATTATTGTTTGGTGGCAGATTATCGCAGATCAATCGTCGATGGAACTACTGATTCACAGCGGAGTCTAATGAAGAGCTATCGAAAAGAACTATGGTTCAACGTGCCGGGCCGGCGCGCATTTATCAACATCACGCCGCAGGTTGAGGAGTGTTTGCGAGACAGCGGCGTTGAAGAGGGTTTGGTGTTGGTGAACGCGATGCACATAACGGCGTCTGTTTTCATCAACGACGACGAGCCCGGGCTTCATCACGATTATGAAAAGTGGCTCGAACAACTCGCCCCACACGAACCCATCAGCCAGTATCACCACAATAAGACCGGCGAAGATAACGCTGACGCACACATCAAGCGACAGGTGATGGGCCGCGAAGTCGTCATCGCGATCACGCGCGGTCAGTTGGACTTCGGGCCTTGGGAACAGATCTTTTATGGTGAGTTTGACGGCGGGCGTCGAAAGCGCGTGCTGGTGAAGATCATAGGTGCGTAAGTAAGAAATGTGAGCCGCGGCCTAATTACCATGAAGACGCATAACCTGGTTCCAATGGTGTCGGTTGTGGACGTTGAGCGTTCGATTGCGTTTTACAACCATCTCGGTTTTGAGGTCGGTAACACGTTCGCGGCTGAGGGCGAGACGAAGCCGTCATGGGCGTGGCTCCGGTCGGGCGACGCGCAGTTGATGCTCTCTGCAACAAACGAGCCGATCGCCGATAAACCCACAGTTCTCTTCTACGTCTACACGGAAGACGTTAAAGCGGCGCGGATGTCGTTAATTGAAGCCGGTCTCAGCCCCGGCGAGATCACGACACCATTTTACGCGCCACGCGGTGAGTTCGAGTTCATCGACCCCGACGGCTACATCATCATGGTCACGCACACCTGACTTTCTCGCTTGCAAGTTCAATCGTTGACATTGCGCCGCAACCCGAATAATCTCCCCTTCCGTCGAAGGCTACCTTGAACCTCTGTCTACGCAAATGCCTTTGACGTTCTGCACTTACTGAAGTTCTCAAAACCTCTAATCCTTAGCAAAGGAGCCCCCCATGAGGATTAAACAACGTATTCTGAGATTGGTTGTCATTGTTAGAGAAGTAAGCCGATGGTCCTTTAGACGACTGCCCCTGGGTTTTACCGTTCCGCTAACGATAATTACGCTGCTCTACTTCGTTGTCCTTTATCCGGTGCTGGTCTACAACGTCCCAAAGATTCTGGCTATACCGGCAAACTGGGCGCACGACGTATTTGAGTTCCGATCTTTATCGGAGATGGGACCAGTGGGATCGTGGGCGGCCCCGATCTACGACCACCTTCTGCATATAGCAGCGGCGCTCCTGACTTTGGCTGTTGCCGTAGCTGGAGTTGTGATCGGTCATGCCCTTGCCTCTGTATGCTATCACCGTTGGCGAAGATTCGTGCATTGGTGGAATCGCCCCGTCGTTCCACCCACGATCGCACCGCGGAATGTAACTTCATCCAGCAACGGCTCTCGGGCAGTAAAAGCGCCCAATCCAAATCCACTCGATCGCTTCCAACGCATCGGCATCATTCTCGCGGGCGGCGGCGCAAAGGGTGCGTATCAGGCGGGCGCGATGAAAGCCATTTATGAGTTCATCGAAGACTGCGGGGCACGCGACAAGGTGAAAATGATTGCCGGTACTTCCATCGGGTCGTGGAACGCGCTCTTTTGGCTTGCCGATATGGTCAAGGACGACGTTGACTTGCTGGGGCATCGCGTACCCGGCGCACTCGAAAAGTGGTGGCGAGGGGTGCGCATCTCAGAACTCATCAAGCCCGTCACATATCTTCCAACGCGTCAAAACTTCCTGCTCTCAAACGAGCCGTGGCAGGAGAACTTCGATAGGCTTTTCGGCATTGATACGGAGGGCGGACAGCGTATTCTCGAACATATCAACCACCCCGACAAAGATTGGACCATCAATTTCTACTTCACCTGCACCAACATCGCACAAGCACGACTCGAAGTGACGACCAATGGCAACATTCGCGTCCAGCACCCAAACCCATTTCTCGGCGGAACGAATAAGCTCCAAAACTTAAACGCAACGATCGCAAAAAACTCTGACGATCTCCGCTTCGGTGTGTTCTCTTCGATGGACCTGCCGCCGCTCTTCCCATACGCGACGGCGCCCAACGGTACCGGCGCCCACTTCTACGAGGACGGAGGGGTGATCGATAACCTGCCGATCTACTTTGGCACAGAAGTCGAGGAATGTGATCTACTCTTCGTCCTCCCCTTGAACGCAAGCTTTGAGGAGGAGGTAAACCACCGGTCGCTCATCAAGAGGCTCGCACGCGTGACCAGCATCAGGCAGGGCGTCCTGGAGCGCAAAGCGTTCAAGGATGTCTACCTATTTAACGAGATGGCGAATCTGCGCGAGTTGGCGCACGATCAGGCGGCCATGCTGAAGAAGGTACTCGCATATTTCCAAAACAACAGAGCTGTAAATCCGGATGTCGAGGAGATTTTGGCCCAGATAGAGAAGGTGCTCGTACCCCCGGCAGCAGACGATTTAAGCGCCGAAGACCTTACGCCCTTACAGCGCGCATTGCGACGCAAGCACAAACCAGTAGAGATCTTTTCCGTCTGTCCAGCGCCGAAGTTGAAGATCAACACCGCGCAGTTCTGGAAGGCAGAGGAGGCCGGTGTCGCGTTCGATCTTATGTACAAAGCAACTAAGCTTGGGCTTGAGCACGAATTCCAATCGACGATCGAGCGCAACTTCATCACCATGTGGACGATCCCTCATCATGGCGCCCCGCAACCTTTCACCGACTTCTAACTTGTAGGAGTGGTGGTAAACAGCCGATGTCTGGGCTAACGACCTAATGGGTTATGACACAAAGAAAATCTCCAGCAAAAAAGACCCTAAGCGCTGCCGCTCTCGAGAGAGAGGCTACAAAGCTCCGGGAACGGGCGGCATTACTTGAAATGGAGGCGATCCGTTTATCGGAGCCCGCAAAATGTCAAGAAGCGGCCTGTGCTATTTCCGCGCGGAAGGGAAACGTAGCGGTGTTCCTTGGAGCCGGTGCTTCCAGGACATTTGGGTGGCCGCTTACAAATCAATTGTTACCGATAATCCTCGACGGAATAGTCGAGAACAACTTGTTTGAAGATGTTCGAAGAAATAGCAAAACGGACAATAAGAAAGATCGAGAATTATTAGCTGCCGTACTGAACGCTCTTTGCCCAGGCATAGAGCTGACGCGAACTTTTCTCGCGAAGAACGAAAGTAGACTTCCGCTGATCACATCCCTGCTTTCGATGTTGGATTATTCTCTGAGTTCTGGTCAGTCATTGGTTTCGGGCTGGAGTTCTGAACAGATCAAAACTGCACGGATGCTGCTGGAGCAGGCAATCCACGAGACAATCGAATATAGCGAGAAGTCCATCGCAGATCACTATTGGCCGCCGAGAGAGCCGAATAGGTTTTCAAAACAACTCGTAATGTGGCTGGATACGATAAGGCGACAACCCACATCTGTTGGCGTAATCACTTCAAACTATGATGTAGCAATTGAAAAAGCCTGGGGATCCAAGAGAAAGAGAATGAGCAGAGTTGATCGCCTATCTCAGTCTCTCGATTTTGGCTTTGACTGGATCTGGCCCTCTCAGACTTACCCCGAAAAGATAATTCCCCGCCCTGCTAAGCCACTTCGGCGTCTTTACAAGCTACATGGATCTACAAATTGGCTCCGTTGCGGGCTCTGTGATCGTGTTTATATACACCCAATGATGGATATTACCTTTATTGCCTACGAGCGCAAAAATACGCCACTCCGTTCCTGCCATTGTGGGCACGGACGAATGGAGGCTCAGATCGTCTCACCATCATTTGTTCGTGAAATGAGAGGTCCAAATTTGATCAGTGTATGGCAGCGAGCGTTGAACTGGCTTCGAAAGGCCGACGACTGGATCATTATTGGTTATTCGTTTCCCGATGAGGATCTAAATATTCGTTCGCTGTTTACTCGAGCGCTGGCATCGCGTATGCATTGGCCGCACGTAACTGCTGTACAGTTTGGTGCAAACGAAGAGACACGAATGCGTTATGAGACCTTCTTCCCAGCGCGTCATCTGACCTTTCTAAAGGGCGGCCTAGAAATGTTTTTGGGCAATGCTTTATCAGCAAAACAATTGAAAAACTGTCGTTAAGACTATCGTACGCCATCGAACCGATCAGTCGGTCATTCACTGGTACGCTAACGATCCCCCTGAAAACTGTGATTCTCCCGCGCATTTACAGAACGTCATGAGGCGTTCTGTTGAAATTCTGTCTATTTCGAGGGAACGGTATGAAAACAAGAACGCTCGTGATGCTGGTTGTAATGCTGCTGCTTTTGGGAATCGCAGTCGTAGATCCCAGGACAAAGACACGTGCCCAGGGAGAGGGTTTGACCGGTCGCACTATTACGGGAACCGTCTACTTCATCTCCGGCCGAAGACCCGGCCTGTCGCTGCCATTCACACTGATCATCAATCGAATCACAACTGCCGATGAGGTTAGTCAGTTCAACGCAGCGTTGCAGGCTGGTAAGCAGGACGAGCTCTTACGAACACTTTCGAAAACAGAAGCCGGACGGATTCAGATCGGATCGAATGTGGGCCTGCCAGCCAACGCAATATTGGTCAACGATCAGGGAAATGGCAGAACGAAGATCACCGTTATTTATCAACGAGATTTGCGGTTCGGCGAGCTGCGTCGTGGAGCGCGCTCAGTGGACTACCCATTCGGCTACGCGGAGATGTACGTCGGCCGCGGAGATAACGAAGGCATGTTGATACCCGCAGCGCGCATTCGTTTGCGCGACGGTAATACGTGGGAAGTTGAAGACTTCGGAACGTTCCCCGCGAGGTTGATGGGCCTGCGGGTCCGTGGTCGTAGCTCTGTGGGGTAGAAGTTTGAAATTCAAGCGGCGGACGGGTTCCGCCAATACAAGGAGGGTAAGATGAGTAACCAGCAGTTAATCAAATCTGCACACGTTTGGGCCCTGGCCGTCATTCTCGCTGGCGGGTGCTGGGCCATCACCGGGAAGGCCGGAATCGGAGGCCAGGAACAGAATTCCAACCAGAACAGCAACAGCAATGCGAACCGATCCGCCAATCGCAACATGCGCGGAAACAGTAACGCGAGCGGCGAAAAGGCCGGCATGGCAAACATGTCCGCACAGGACCACAATTTCATCATGGACGCGGCGATGGGTGGAATGATGGAGGTCGAGCTCGGACGCGTCGCAGCGGAAAAAGGCATGAGTGATGCCGTGAAACAATTTGGTCAGCGCATGGTCGACGATCATTCGAAAGCGAACTCAGAACTAATGTCGCTGGCATCGAGCAAAGGGATCACGTTGCCGACCGAGCTCGACGCAAAGCATCGCGAGCAAGTGACGAAGTTCTCGGCTATGTCAGGAGCGGAACTTGATCGTGAGTACACGAAGATGATGGTCAGCGATCATCGCAAGGATGTTTCCGAGTTTGAGAAGCAGAGCAGGCGTGGTACTGACCCGGATCTCAAAGCCTTCGCCACTAAAACGTTGCCAACGCTTCAGGAACACCTGCGGATGGCAGAAGCGCTTCCGGGTGCTAAAAGTGGTGGTGGCAACATGAACAAGCCCTAGTTTTCAGCGCGGTGCCCGTAGGGGCAGTTCGAAATAGCCACAAAGAGGCACAAAAAGTACAAAAACTTTCCTAAGCTTTTTGTGCTTTTGTGCCTCTTTGTGGCTAAAGCTATTTTCCGTTATTCGTGACTCTGCTGTAGGTGGCGTAGATGCGATAGAGGCGCTCCATCGATCCGGGATCGCTGCGTGCGAGGAGAGTGATCAACTCGTCACGCTCTGAGAGTAAAGAGACGAGCTCTTCGCGCTGTGCGGGAGTAAACAGTGATCCGGTGTCGCTATCGATTTGGCGGCGTAAGTTTGTATAGAAATCGCTGGTTAATTGCCGGGCCGGTTCGAACTGTCCGCGTTGGACGTCAATCACGGCAGTGGCGAGTGTGTTGTGGAGCTGGGCCAGACGCACCGCACGCTGAGACGCGTCGCGCTGCTCGATTGCCGCGCTGGTCTTGAACCACATCGGCACGAATCCAAGTAGAAAAAAACCCAAAGCTATCGTCGCGAATAGGGCAACACGCTTCCAGGGAATCGCAAGTGCCGAGACTTCCGGACTCAAGACGTTGCTCTTACTGGAGGCATGTTGCCCTACCGCTCCCATTGTTCTTCCTTTCTGTCCAGTCAAAAGAAGAAGTACCACGAATGCCGAAGCTCGCCATCTCCACCTGACGCGCTACGACAACCAGAGCGATCGTAATTGAAGTAAGGCCGTCGTGAATCCGTATAAACACACTCTGCGATTAGGTAAAAACACCTACAAGGTCTGAGTGTTGGTACCGATGTTCCGAAAACTGGATCGACTTAAGATGCAGGTGGAGGGGTGTAAAAGATGGAAAGCAAGTTTATTCGTTCAACATTCCTACTCGTTCCTGCCATTCTCATCGTCTGTACTATCGCGAGCGCACAGACTGCTCAGCAGCAGGAAGTTGCAGTGAATTCCAAAGCAAGCACTGCGGCAGCGTCGAACGTTCCGGTGTATGCCGATTACCGCGGGATCAAGATTGGCATGGCGGCTGACGAGGTGCGGTCGAAAGTCAACGGCATCAAGAAAGGCGACGGCCAGGATTTGCTGACGTTTTCAGAGCATGAGTCGGCGCAGATCTACTACGACGACAAAGGTAAAGTGACGGCGATCTCGATTGATTACTTCGGTGATAAGAATGGCGCACCGGCGCCTGAAGCCGTGCTCGGAGCGGCGATTGAGGCCAAGCCGGACGGATCGATGTATCAACTAAATCGCTATCGCGACGCGGGCTACTGGGTCTCCTACAATCGCACCGCGGGCGACAAACCGATCGTCACGATAACCATGCAGAAGATGTAGCCACAAAGGCAGAAAAAGTTCTTAGCCACAAAAGGCACAAAAAGCACAAATGTTTTTCCTGAATTTTATGTGCCTTTTGTGCCTTTTTGTGGCTAAATTTCCTCGGAGATCGAATGGGTATTCGAGGTAAATTGTTGCTTCTCGCCGCCGGCATAGCTGTGCCGCTGGTTGTTGTCGGCACGCTCGATCTCAGAAACATGTGGCGCCTGAGTCGCTCTCAATTGAACGACTCCGTTAAGCAGCAAGTCGACCTCGCATCTGTCGCTCTCGAACGCTGGCTTGTCGATCAGAAAAGGGCGCTGGACGCCATTGCCGCGCTCGCTGGCGATCAAGACACGCGCACTCCCACCATTCGTAATTACCTCGCAAACGTTCTTGGTACACGACCGTTCTGGCTCGACCTACGCATCACCAATGCTGCCGGCACAACGCTAATGTCACAGCCAAGTCGCAGAGAGGTCTTGCCTAACGCACTCACAGACTATCTCGTTTCGGAGATGCGTGAGCGAAACTCGTGGGCCGTCGTGACGGATCGCACAATAGATGAAGCGCGCCCGATCGTGATCATCGCGGTCCCGATTGAAAAGGGCGGCGCTGTCATTGCGCGAATCGATGGCGTGGCAATCAATCGCCTGTTTGACGGTATTGAGCTCTCACCACAGGTCGTGATTTCCGTGATCGATGCGGACGGCCGTGTTCTTTATCGACGAATCGGTTCGGGAGCGCCTTGGGAAGCAGATGTAACCTGGGCGCCACTCTCTTCAATACTCCCAAACCAAAGAACTAATGTTGTCGAGCTGACGAGTCCGATCGACGGCGTGAAGCGCGTGTACGGCATCGCGCACGTACGCGAAACCGGACTCGTCGCCTTGATCGGTATTCCGAGCTCGACTCTATACGAGCCCGCACGACGACGATTGATTCGTTACGGCGTAACCGGCCTCATTGCTTTGTTGCTCGCCATCGCCGCTGCGCTCATGATCGAGCGAAGTATTGTGCGGCCCGTCCGTCGCCTTCGTGCGACGTCGCAGCGTCTCGGCAGCGGTGATCTAACGGCCCGAGCGCCTCGACTTGGAGGCGGTGAAATTGGTGACCTTGGAACAGCTTTCAACACAATGGCCAACCAGATCGCCGAGCGTGAAGAACGATTAAAGGAGCTCGATCAACTGAAGTCAGAATTCGTGAGCAATGTTTCTCACGAGCTGAAGACGCCTTTAACGACGATCAAATTACTCGCTCACCTGCTACAACGAACTGATCTCACTGAAGAAGAAAAACTCGATTACGCGAAGACGATCGCGATCGAGTGTGATCGGCAGATCGACTTCGTTGGTAATCTGCTCGATTTGTCACGCATCGAATCTGGAGCTTACAAGCTTCACAAAACGCGCGTGGACGCCCGCGAGTTGATACGTTCCTGCGTTGACGTTGAACGGCACCGCGCGGAATCGCTCGGTCTCACGTTGACTACTGATGTGCCTGTGCGCACACCAGCTCTCAGGGGCGACTTCGAAGCACTACGAAGAGTGATTCGCGGGCTTGTCGATAACGCTATCAAGTACACACCGGCAGGCGGGCTTATCACTGTTTCTGCTCAGGAAAACGGTGATCTTCTGGCAATCAGCGTCAGCGACACTGGAAAAGGAATCCCCGACGCCGCTCTGCCGCATGTCTTCGAAAAGTTTTACCGCGCTGAGTCAGAAGCAGACGATGGAATAGCAGCGCCGGGAGTGGGTCTCGGTCTCTATTTGGCGCAACACATTGTCGCGCAACTGGACGGCGAGCTGACGGTCGAGAGCAAACAAGACGGAGGGACAACTTTTACGATGCTCCTGCCGCGATGGATCGACGATAACGCCAAGAGCGAGGAGGACGCAGATGTCAAAGCGCTTGTTGGTAGTTGACGATGAGCCAAACCTCCTGCGCGCCGTTGCTGCGTGTCTCAAAGCTGAAGACTACGAAGTGAGCACAGCGCGCAGCGGGCACGAAGCGCTGATGCAATTGGCTAATTCAGTACCGGATCTGATTATCAGTGACATCAGAATGCCCGGCATGGACGGTTACAAGCTCGCCAGACAATTACGCGGTTCTCCACGAACAGCGCTCGTGCCGATCGTGTTTCTCACTGCGAAAGACGAGACGGCAGATCGTATCGAAGGCTTTCGGGTCGGCGTTGATGCTTACCTGACAAAGCCTTTCGAGCCTGAGGAATTGATTGCAGTCGTGAACGCGATTCTCCAGCGTGTGGAACGAACCCACTCTCATATCGCGCGGCTGGTTAGCTCCGGAAATACAGAAGACGCTTCGCTGAGTCTCCAGGACGAAACGCTGACTGACGCGGAGAATCGCGTCGCGGTCGCTGTTTCGCGCGGCTTGAGTAACAAGGAAATAGCCGCGGAGCTCGAGATCAGCGTGCGCACGGTCGAGAACCACATCAGTCACATACTCGACAAAAAAGGCTTCAGCAATCGAGTGGAAATCGCGCGTTACGTTTTTGAGCGCCCACAACGATAGGTGAAAACACTCACGCCGGTAGGTGTTAAGACTGATGCACTCAGATTGCTATCTCAATACCATGAATCAACTTTGATGTGACCGTTGACAACTCTTTTAGAGCTGGGCGAGGTCAACCTTGAAAGTCACATCAGCCCGGAAACAGTTGAGGCGCCACCAGGCGCCTCAACTGTGTTGAGGCTCCTGTGAATGTAATGGCCAAACAACAAATCTCGGAAGGCGTTAAGACCTTCATCAGAGAGCAAATCCAAACCGTTCCTAAATTGGAGGTTCTGCTCTTATTGCATCGCGAGCAATCGCGGCCGTTCACGCTTGCGGAAGTTGCAAACGAGCTTGGCTTCGAAAACGACACGGCTCAGGAACAACTCGCATCACTTGAAGCGATCGGACTCATCGAGACGAACAAAGATAAATCGAAATACCGTTATCACCCCGTCAACCCAACACTCGGATCGATCGTCGACCGTTTGGCAATCGCATATCCCAAGCAGCGCGTTCCGATCCTGAGTGCGATCCTGGCAGAAGATCCCAACAAGGTACGCCGCTTCGTCGAGGCATTCAAATTAACCCGCACCAACGATTGAGCCACGGATGACACGGATAAAATCCGCGGATTTTGATCCGTGTCATCCGTGTTACTTCCCTCACCCGATCCACAGCACGATGATTTGTCGTGCCGTACCATCAGCAGTGGTCCAGTTGATTGTTTGCCCGTCTGAGTCGAAGCTGACGTGATCGGCGGCGGCGTTCACGGTTGGTGACGCGCTCTCCGTCATCATCTTTATCAACTTCGTAGTATCGATATTTCGCCTCGCAACGGTTGGACTGACGTTGTCCGTCTCTCCAATCCAGAAGCTCGACCGTTCACTTGTCCCGGTGGCCCAACCAAAGCTGGCTCGAGCGTGTGCCTGTGCCGCATCGTTGTTCGCCGAGACATCGTTAGCGGAGATCATGATCGACGCTTTCGGAGTGAAACCAGCGCCAGTGATCGATTGATTTCCGGTGGACGTAGCTTGATTGAATGAGCTCACTTTGAACTGTGGCCCGCGCAGCGCGAGGTAGTAAAAGACGTCTGCACTCCCTCCGGCTGTCGGATAGTTCAACGTGAATCCATCCGAATCGAACGAGACAAAATCAGCTTCCGTGAACGTGGTCGTGGTGCTCAGGATTCGCTGCGTTGATTGCCGGTGTTTAGCGACCTGAGGATTGCTGCCGTTCACGTTGCGCCATGCCACCATCCCGCGCGCGCTGGAACTGGTCGCAAAGCCGAACAGTCCGTTGCCGTTTGTGGATTGATCGAGCGGCGAAGTCGAGAACTTACCGGCCCACACGAGCAGCGCAGTCGGCTGGAAACCTACGCCCGTGTATGCCTGGTTTCCAGTTGAAGTCTTCGCGGCGGCTACGCCGGTCTTGTAGTTCGTGAGTCCAGCTCCACCGAGCGCCAGATATTCCACCAGCATGCTGCCCGATGTCGCCCAGTTGATCGTGAAACCGTCTGAATCCATCGAGACAAAATCAGCCTTCGAGCTGCCACTCGGCGTGTAGATGACATACGTATCCTGGTTCCATGCCGCGTGCGACGAAGTGCTGACGTTGTTGTTCGAATAGTCACCCGACGTCCGTCGATCGCTCGACGAGATCCCGACCCCAAAACCGATGACCGAATCCCCCGCCGAACCAGTTGAAGTCGCCATGTTGTAACGGAACAACACGACCTTCGGCTGGAATCCGACACCCGTAATCGACTGGTTTCCAGTGCTGCCGGAACCTGTGAAAGAACCGGCCCTCACCGAAACTGTTGGCGGGGTACCGAGCCAGTTTCCAGTAATGGCATTGATCGTCGCTGTGGCATACGCATTACTGTCGGCGCCGATCTTCGTCGAAAGCGTGTCGATATCGGCGCCGCGATCGGTGCCGTCGGACGCCTGGCGCGTTTGACCGGCGCGATACAAACCGCTCGTCAGTTTGAAGTCGAGATTTGCGACGCTGTTAAAGCCGAAATTCGCGGCGCTCGTTTCGGAAAACGTTCCGGTCGGATAGCCGCTCGTACTCTGGTTCTGAAACGTGTTGTTAACCGCGCTGTAATTTCCGGCGCCGTTACACCATGCATCGAGCGCGGTGGTCCCGGTTGCGCCACCACTGGCGAAGAAACCGCCAAAAGTATTGTCGAGTGCGAAGAGGTTGTTTTCGGCTTTGAAGTTGATCCAATCGCCGCTGGTGTTGCCGTCGAACAACATGATCGTCGCCATGTTCTTGGCTGAGTAAGTAGTGTTGTGTTGCAGCCACAGATCCGTCGCGTGCGTCGTCGACGACACACCATTGAACACTGCCCATCTGATCGTATCTGTTGGACCACCTGACTGAAGTCCGCTTCCCGAGAATTGGTATGCAGGCTCTATGAGGTTGTGCTTGATCACAACGTCGTCCATGGCGACACCACCGCCACCCTCGTCATCAGGAGACAGCAGCCTCAAAAACTGGTTGAAGCGACGGAACCAGTTGTACTGAATCGTCGTGTTCTTGATGGTGGCATTCGTTACCGCTCCCTGTTGGGTGCGCACCGTCAGCACCAGACCGGCGCCATCCTGGCCCATGAGCCACGCGCCATCAAAAACATTCCCCTCGATCAGGTTTGTGGTTCCCGCGAGATACTTGATCTCGAAGTTGTTCTTGTAACCGGTCCAGGGCGTGTAGATCGTGGCTGAAACACCGCTCTGGTTCGCGCTGAACGGCGTCTCGATCGTCAGCGTGTTTGCGTCAGGCGCGCCGTAGACCGTACGGACCTCGCCAGACTGCGGCCCCGAGGTCAGCTTTATCACTCGGATATCAGTATTCCCCTGCCCGTGACTATTGCACGTCACTGTCGTACCACTCGACGACAACGAGCAACCGAGATTAGTACTCGAATCCACGTCGTTTGTGTCGAAAGCCGAAGGGTTCCAGGGATTGTACTTCTGCGGCGACTCCAGATAATTCCGTGTGAACGTGAGATCTCCGGGAAGAATCCCGGTGCCCGTGCCACCGGCTAAAAATATCTCGCCCATGGACATCATATAGTTGTTGTCGATCCTCACTGGTCCAGGTCCGCCGACCAGCAGGATTGCCTGCGACTCGATCCCGCTCCTTCGAAATCCGCTGATGTAGTTATCATGGATGTCGATGTTGCGACCGTTAACGTAAACGCCGCGCACTGCGCCCGCCTGCGTCGCTTCGATCCAGTTGTGATCGAGCTCGATGTTGTTTGGAGTATTCGCTGCGGTGGTTTCTGCCGAATCTCCGAACTGGACCATTCCCGGATCGTTGATGATGCCATTTGCCTGGCGCATATCGAGTCCGGTGATCCGCCAGTTGTCGGCGTCGTTGCCGGTAGTTGAGAAGCACTGTTGATTGTTGAAACTGCCGCAAACGACGATCGCCATGTTCGAACGATCGCTGCTGGTTACGCGCTGTCCGTCGGCAGGCAGTGACGCGTATCCCGATGAGCGAATGGTCACGGTTGAACTGAGCCCGCTCTTGAGTGTGAATGGGCCAGTGTATGTTTGACCCGCAGTGAGTGTGATCGTGTCGCCGCCGGCTGAATTTGTGATAGCGGTGGCGAAGTCCCCTGAATTCGCGGGCGTGAAGTCCGTTGGCACCGGCATGACTCCCATCATCTTCAGCAGTGCCGGATACGGCCGCATCATGCGCAGCGGCGTCGATAACGACATCGCGATTCCAGGTCCGGTTTGCGCTAGTAGAAGCGAAAAGCTGAGTAGTAGAACTCTAAACACAGTTAGTCTCCTTTTAGGTAACGAACAAAATTGACACCTGTCCCAGGTCCAAATCTGGGCAGCGTTGTTATGCAGTTATCGGGGAGTACTCAAAGCGGTGACTGGCCATGTGAGTTGGGATAAATGGCCACGACGCTTTGACGGAAAGTTGGAGAACAATACGCCCACGCAGATGAAATAGCAATCCTTTTGATCTACTGCTTTGTTGTAATTATGTGGTGTACGAAACCGGACTTAACGCTTGTTATTTTAATTACATGAAGGTGAGAAATCGCGGACCTTTCCGAGGCTATTCGCGAGCATCCTCCAGGCATTCTCGATCGATATGGCTTCGCTGGGAGATGAATAGAGCTAGAACTCTAAACTTTTCCTTTTGTGTTTTTGTGCCTTTTTGTGGCTAGTCTTTCGCTGGGCTTTCTTTTGGCTTGATGAAATAAAAACGGATCACTACCAGACCCGCTAGTGCGGCGACGCCGGCGAGCAGCTCAAGACCGGAGATTCCCGAGATGGTCATCTTGCGCGCGATGACGAAGATGAGCACCTCGACGGCGGCGCTTGTTTTATGAAAGAGAAGTAGCAACGCCAGCTCGGCTGCGATCGCTATCAACAACACGTCCTGAATGATCTGATGTAAGGCATCATACTCATTTGTTTGAGCACGCCAGAGCATTGGAAAATCGCGAACGATGATCTCAAACGTCGCAATCGCGGCTGCAACGAGGATCAGAACCGCCAGGAAGGTGAGAAAGAGATGAACGGCATTACCGAGATGACGATCCAGGAATCTTTCGGGCGCAGTTTCGCCTCCAGTTCGTGCCTGGGTCTTCTCGGATTTTGTCATCGTACCAGCAGACTATCAGATTCAGTCACTGATTGATACTGACCGCCTTCTGCCGGATCAGTGCGTAGACTTCGTCGAGTCCCGCGGGTGCGCCTGCGGTCATGTTCACCGCGCCGGTCGGTGTAATCAACACTGTGTCTTCGAGTCGCATATGAATCTTCTTGTCCGGAATTTCGAGTAACGGCTCGACGTTATAGACCACACCCGCGGCGAGTGGACGATTCCTGTCAGGATCAACATCATGAACTGAGATCCCGATTGTGTGTCCGATGTAGCGTCCGACTGCCAAAAACTCTTTACCGAAGCCGTGCTTCTTGTACACTTCCTCGGCGACATCTTTTAACTGATTGAGCGTCACGCCAGGCTTCATCGCGGCAATGATCGCGTCTCGCGCTTCGAGAATGCAGCGATACATCTTCTCCTGCTCAGGTGTGAAGCGACCCGAGACCGGCCACGTACGCGTGACATCTGACGTGTAGTATTCATAGTCGGCGCCATAGTCCATGTAGACGATCTCGCCGTCCATCATCTGGCGATTGTTTGCTGAGTAATGCAGGGTGATCGTGTTTGGACCAGAAGCAACGATCGGTCTGAAGGCATCGCCGCGCGCGCCGCGCTTGACGTAAACATAGCGAGCGGAAGCCTCGAGTTCATACTCGTACATTCCGGGACGAGTTCCCTTCATCGCCTCTTTCACGCCCTCGGCGCCGATCTCGGAGCTCTTCTTGATCAACTCGATCTCGTAAGGTGTTTTGATCCAGCGCATGTCATCCAAAAATGGATTCAATGACTGGAATGTGAGATGAGGAAGCACCTGCTGAATCACACCGATTATTTTCTTGGATTCGGTCACTCCTCCCAGAACTGAGTGACTCATTTCAAGCGACTCATAGAAGTCGAGCTCTTCGCGTGCGTTCTGAACATTCCCTTGCGAACCGGAGAGCATGTAGAGCTTCTTGCCACGAAGGCCGAGGAACTGAAGCGACGGCAGAAACTCTTCGATTGGCTGAACTCTTGTCAGCCCGTAGATCTCTTCCCTTTTCTCGACCTGCCAGATGCCCGGTCCTTCAGCGCGAATCATCTCCGGCGCGCGTCGCGGTGCAAACAAGATGGAGCTCTTGTTTGACCCAACCATAACCAGCACCGCACCCGCCTCTTCGATACCCGTCAGATAATAAAAATCAGGTGACTGTCGAAACTTGACCGGATAGTGCTGCCCTTTTGCAGCAAAGATCACCGCAACACCATCACCAATCTTCTCTAACAGCCTCACCCTCCTCGCCTCAAACTCGCCTTTATTAAACGGCTGCTGCGCAGAGACTGAGATAGCCAGAGCGAGAGCAATGAACAGGCATCGAATGCTAAGAAAAAGTTTACGCATTGGGATAGTCCTCTTACGACAGGCGGAAAAGTGTTCAATTAACTTAACACCGCGGGATCTGTTTTTGAAACGGATTTCAACTCTTTGCGTTCTTTGCGCCTTTGCGTGAGAATTCTTCGCGAGCGCTCAGCAGGATTTCACGCAAAGTCGCAAAGAACGCAAAGACGCAAAGGAGCCCTCAATCCCGACCGCAGTCGCGCCTTTCGGGCGGTTTTATGATATTTTGAAGGCCTGCATGCTTGAAGATTTTGGTCCGATGAAGCCCATTCTATTTATTCTCATCTGTTTGTTGTCGCTACAAGTCTCTGCACAACAAACGCCAGTAGTGGTTCAGCCCGGTGCGCCGGGGCAACCGACGAAGACACTGCCGCCTACAACGAAACCCACGTTGCCGCCCCACTCGCCAGCTGACACACAGTTTATGCAGCACATGATCATGCATCATGCGCAGGCAGTCGAGATGACGGCGCTCATTGATTCACACACGAAGAACAAAGAGCTGCACACGCTGGGCGCGCGCATCAGCCGCTCGCAAGCAGACGAAATAAAGTTTATGAAACGATGGCTCGCAACTCGTGGAGAGCCGGTTGCGCCGCCCATGCACCACATGCCGGGCATGGATATGTCGAGTCATTCCATGCTGATGCCCGGCATGTTGACGCCAACACAGATGGAAGCGTTAGGAAAAGCAAAGGACGCAGACTTTGACCGCCTGTTCCTTGAAGGAATGATCCAACATCACAAGGGTGCACTAACAATGGTGAAAGATTTGTTTGATACGGCGGGCGCGGGACAGGATGCTGAGTTGTTCAACTTCGTGACCGACGTCGACAGCGGCCAGCGCGCCGAGATTAGAATTATGCAAACTATGCTGGGCGTAAAACCCGAAGAGGAGAAACAATGAATCGATTACGTGTTATTACTTTCCGCTTATTAATTTTTGCCGTTGCTTTGTCCTCATGTTTAGTAGCGCGAATGCTGGCGCAAACGCCAACGCCGTCGCCTTCGTCGCAGCAGGCCACCAAGCCTGACGAGAAAGCTACGAAGAAGCAAGAACAGGAGAACCCGTTTGCTCCTGAACCGGCTGGACCACTACCAGCAGGTATGACGGGCGCTGATACAAATGATCCACGCGCAAAGCTGACGCCGGGATTTTACAACGCGGGTGAGGCAGCAATGGGCCTGAAGCATCTGCTGCTCGTCAAAAAGCCCGCTGCGTTTCAACTCGGCTCAGACAATCCCGACGATCCGAAAGTGCAAAAGATACTGGGCCAGATGGGCAATCCCGCCCAACTTGCAAAGGTGCCCAAGGGAGTACAGCTGGTTATCGCTCAGCTATCTTTCGCCAACTCGGATATTGCTTTCCAGGGCAATCACCTGTTTCAGGGAAACTTTTACGGTCTCAGTATCTACGACATCTCCAATCCAGCGAAGACGAGTTTGTTGACCACGATGATCTGTCCCGGCGGACAGAACGATGTGTCAGTCTACAAAAACCTTCTCTTCATGTCGGTGGAAATGGCGAACGGCCGTTTGGACTGCGGAACGCAGGGATTCCCACCGGCGCCCGCTCCGGCGAAGGAACCTGACAAAGACGAGAAGCCGGCGCCTCCGCCAGCGCAAAAGGATCGCTTCCGCGGTGTGAGAATCTTTGATATCACCGATATCAAGAATCCGAAGCAAGTCGCAGCGGTCCAAACTTGCCGCGGCTCACACACGCACACACTCGTCACCGATCCAAACGATAAGAACAACGTCTACATCTACGTTTCGGGAACGTCTTTCGTGCGCCAAAACGAAGAGCTGGCCGGATGCTCGGGTGAAGAGCCGGACAAAGATCCGAACACGGCGCTGTTTCGCATCGATGTGATCAAGGTGCCGTTGGCGTCGCCGCAAGATGCGAAGATCGTTTCCAGTCCTCGTCTCTTTATGGATCCAGCTACCGGCAAGCTGAATGCTTTGAGTAACGGTGGCTCGCATGGAAAAGAGGAGGAACAAAAGCCCTCGGCTAGTAACCAGTGTCACGACATCACGGCCTACTCAGCAATCGGTCTGGCGGCCGGTGCCTGTTCCGGAAACGGAATTCTGATCGACATCAAAGATCCCGCAAATCCGAAACGACTCGACGCAGTGAACGATCCGAATTACGCGTACTGGCACTCGGCGTCGTTTTCAAATGACGGCAAGAAGGTCGTGTTTACAGATGAGTGGGGTGGTGGACTTGGAGCTCGTTGCCGTCCGACCGATCCGATCAAGTGGGGTGCGGATTCGATTTTCCACCTGGAAGATAACAAGCTGAAATTTGCGAGCTACTACAAGATGCCTTCTGCGCAGGGCGACAGTGAGAACTGTGTGGCCCACAACGGCTCGCTCGTTCCGATTCCCGGTCGCGATATCTTAGTGCAGGCGTGGTATCAGGGCGGTATTTCGCTCGTAGAATTCACCGACGCGGAGCATCCGGTCGAGATTGGCTACTTCGATCGTGGTCCAATCAATCCCAACATGCTCATCCTGGGTGGCGACTGGTCGGCTTACTGGTACAACGGCCACATCTACGGTTCCGAAATCGCACGCGGTTTGGACGTTTTTGAGCTGACGCCGACGAAGTTTCTTACGCAGAACGAGATCAATGCTGCGAAGTCGGTCAAAGTCTCGGAGTTGAACGTGCAAAACCAGCAGAAGATCGAGTGGCCGCGAACGTTGGTTGTGGCGAAGGCATACGTGGATCAACTGGAGCGCTCACATGCGTTATCGGCAGAGCAAATCGCGGTGGTGCGTCAGGCGATTCAAAGTGCCGAAGGCACGCAAACGAACCACGCCGGACAGACAAAACTGAAAGACCTCGTGTCGGCGCTGGAAACAAGCGCAGGCACGGCGAAGAGTGCGGCGGATTCAAAGCGGTTGCATGAACTCGCGGAAATCCTGAAGAATCCGGCGCGTTGAGTTTGCACGTAGCCCTGCTTACCGTGAGGACGTTTTTGAGGATGGATTCAGTATGAATTTATCTCTGGCATTCTTTCACGGTGAGCAGGCGCTCGTCGCCCTCGTCCTGGGTGGTCTCATCATTGTGATCGCCGTCCCGTTAGTATTCTACGTCTGGCTCCGGCACTCGAAATCATCGGAGCTGAAACTCACATACATCTACGTACTATCAACGGCTGTCTTCTGCGCTTTGATGGCTCTTACCACGTATGACGAAGTGTCATTGTTTCATCTTACGGTGGCTACAGTCGCTTTTATTCTCACCTTGCCGTGGAACCTCATCACACTCTTTGTAGTCAGTTTTGCCGGTAACTCAGATATCGGCAACGGCGAGATCCTTTCAGCGATGTTGCTGGGCGCCGGTGTCAACGCATGGATCTTATTCTTCCTCGCGAAGAAGGCGAAGAAGAACTGGAAAGTATGAAACGTTCACTTCACGCGTGTATCAACGGCGATCCAGTTCAACTCCCACGTTTTTCCCCCATCGTCTGAGAATGATTGCTCAAACCGGTACTGATCATCCGTGACTTTAATGATCACGAATCTCACCATTATCGCGCGGCCGTTGAACGTGTCCTCGTTATAGAACTCGCCACGTCCGCCTTTGAATTCGCCGATCGAGGGAATAGTCAGTTCGCCGTTGCTGATGTTCGCGAAATTGAGGCTCCACTTGCGCGACTGCGGATTGTACAAACGCAAGCTCAGTCCTTCTATACGACCGGCTGGACCATTAACCTTCAACTCGACCAGATTGGCGCGGCCATCCAGAACTTTACTCACGATTGAGGTGCCGTCATACTCGACCCAGTTCGTCGAGCCGCTTAACGGGCGTTGCAGGCGTCGCAAGTGGGTCTTCCACGTGCCGATCTCGAAATCGAAATCGTGCTGTCCATCTCTCTGTGCGAAGATGGGAAACGCAATGAAGAGGATTAAAAGGAAAACTCTCATGTGTTTGAAATTAGTTCTTCTGCAAAGCTTGAGTCAATAAGGTACCTGGAGGTAACTGTACGATTGGACTCGAAACGTGAAGTGCTGCGTCACATGGTTGCCACCGTGGCGTATCGCGGCGGGATTGCTTGCGTGGATGCGCCGGAGAGCTTCGCCGGGGTTCGCGTTCACGAAACAACACGTACACCCGGAGAAATACTCGCGCACATCGGCGATCTACTCGAAGGTTCTCTATATCTGCTCAAGGGCGAAATGGTTTTCCTAACCTCCACTCCCCTGCCCTGGAAAGAAGAAGTCGCACGATTCTTCTCGGCCGTAAAAAATCTCGACTCATATCTGGCATCAGACGCGCCGCTCGCCTGTCCGGTTGAGAAACTCGTCCAGGGCCCGATCGGCGATGCACTCACGCACGTCGGCCAGATTGTGATGTTGCGGCGTATGTCAGGAAATCCGATTCAGTCGCCAGGGTATTTCACCGCCGAGATAGTAGCGGGTGAGGTCAACGAAGAAACCTTCTCTGCGTAACCTCTGCGTCCTCGGCGCCTCGGCGGTTAAAAGGTTTCATTCACCGCAGAGGACGCTGAGTTACGCAGAGAAACCTCTTTGTGGCATTATCCGTTTCATATGCGCAAACTAATCCTGACATTATTGGTAGCGTTGTTGTGTCACGTTCAGGCAATGGCAAACCCACTCGCTCGCGACGTCACGATCTATCGCGACACTTACGGTGTCCCGCACGTCTTTGGCCGCACCGATGCCAGCACCGTATTCGGCTTTGCTTACGCTCAAGCTGAAGACAACTTCTGGCGCGTCGAGGAAAACTTCATCAGCGCACTTGGCCGCTCGTCTGAAATCTACGGCGAGAAGTCGCTGGATGAAGATCGACTCAATCATGCACTCGAGATACCGAGATTAGCCCGCGAAGAATACGCGCGTCTCGATAAACACATGCGTTCCTTATGCGACGCCTTCGCCGCCGGTTTCAACTACTATCTCGAGCGCCACACGCAAGTGAAACCGCGCCTGCTGAACAAGATCGAGCCGTGGTACACACTCGCCTTCATCCGTTACAACTACTTCCAGAACGGCTTCGCGCGCGATCGAAACTTCCGACGCACCGAACTACAAACGGCTTCAATCGATGCCGATCTGAAACCACACACGGGCTCGAACGGCTGGGTCGTTGGCCCATCAAAAAGCGCTTCCGGCCACGCGCTGCTTTTCATCAATCCGCACCTGCCGTTCTTTGGTCCAGGCCAGGTTTACGAAGGTCACGTTCATAGCGACGAAGGTTGGAACTTCACCGGTTACACCCGCTTCGGATTTCCCCTCCCGTACGTCGGACACAACGACAACGGCGGTTGGGTCAGTACTGACAACGCGGCCGACTTAGAAGACGTCTACCTCGAAACGTTCGACGATCCAGCTCGTCCACTCGCTTACAAGTACGGCAATGGATACCGCCTCGCCACCGAGCACGTCGAAGAGATCCGCGTGAAGACGCCCACCGGTCTCGAGACACGCAAATTCACGATGCGCAAAACGCATCACGGTCCAATCCTCGCCGCGCGCGATGGCAAGATGCTTTCGCTACGCATGGCCAAGTTTGAATCTGATGGGTGGCTGCGCGAGTGGTACGACATGACGCGTGCGAAGTCGCTGAACGAGCTGAAGCGTGCGATGACGCCGCTCAACATGCTCTTCGGCAACGTGATGTATGCCGATCGACAGGGGAACACGTGGTATCTCTACAACGGCGCTATTCCGAAACGCGATCCACGTTTCGACTGGACCAAGCCGCTGGATGGCAGTGATCCGGCGACTGAATGGCAGGGCTATCACACCATCGACGAGTTGCCGCAACTCACAAACCCGAAGACCGGCTGGATGCAAAACTGCAATACCAGTCCCTTCCTGTTGACGAGTGAAGGCAATCCCGATCCGAAACAGTTTCCTAAATACATGGTCCAGGAAGGCGACAACCCTCGCGGCGCGATCTCGCGAGAGATTCTTGCGAGTAAAACGAAGTTCACGTTCGATGAATGGAGGCGGTTGGCGTTTGACACGCGCGTGATGAGCGCCGGGAAAGACCTCGACCCGCTGCTTGCAGCACTGAAACCTGCTAACGAGGCACGGTTACGCGAAGTCTACGACGAACTCACCCGTTGGGATCGACGCAGCGCGAACGACTCGATCGCGATGACAATCTTCAGCTTGTATCACGAGCGCCGGATGAGAGATGAAAAGCTGGAACCTCTCGCCGCGCTTAACGACGCCCTCAGTTTACTCGAACGCGATTTCGGCACGTGGAAAGTTGCGTGGGGCGAGCTCAATCGTCTGCAGCGTATCGATGAGAGCCGGGACCAGGATTTTGACGATTCCAGGCCGAGCCTCGCTGTAAGCGGTGTGAATGGTAACGACGGCGCAGTGTTCACGTTTTATGCTACGCCCGAGCGCGGACAAAAACGGCGATACGGCGTCGCCGGTGGAACTTACATCAGCGTGGTCGAGTTTGGACCAACTGTGAAGGCACTGTCTGTCCACACGTTCGGCGCCAGCGGAGATCCAAAGAGCAAACACTACACAGACCAGGCTGCGCTCTACACGCGCGGCGAGTTCAAACCGTCCTGGCTGACTCTCGAAGACATCCGCGCGAACCTCGAAGCCGCCTACCATCCTGGCGAAGAGCCGCGCAAATAAGAATCCGTGGCTTTGATCCGTGTCATCCGTGGTTAAAATTCCGTTGGAGTCATGATGCATAAATTAAAAGTGGTTGCCCTGATGCTTTTGATGTTCGGCGCCGTTCTCGCCCAAAAAACCGAACCTGTAACTCGCCAGGAAACACTGCGCGGATCAGTCACACCGGAACGTGAATGGTGGGACTTACTGCATTACCACCTGAAAGTTGAATTCTTACCGGAAACCCGACGCTTGAAAGGTTCAAATGAAATAATTTTCAAGACTCTAAAACCCGGCAACAAAATGCAGATCGATCTGCAACCGCCGTTAGCCATAACAAAGATCACTCACGGCGACTCGCAACTAAAATTCGATCGCGAAGGCAATGTCTACTGGGTGATGTTTGAGAAAGAACTTGCGCAGGGAGTCGAAGACAAGATCGAAGTGTTTTACGAAGGAGTACCAACTGCAAGTAAGAATCCACCGTGGGTTGGTGGGATCACGTGGGGCAGAGACGATCTCGGAAATCATTTCATCGTTACCACCTGCCAGGGGATCGGCGCGAGTATCTGGTGGCCCAATAAAGATCACGGCGCTGATGAACCCGATCGCGGCATGCAGATCAGCGTAACCGTACCTGAAAATCTCGTTGCCGTTTCAAACGGCCGCTTGAAAAAGACGGACCACGATGTCGAGGCGAAGAAGAAAACCTATCACTGGGAAGTCCTGAACCCGATCAACAACTACGGCGTCAACGTAAACATCGGCAACTACATCAACATCTCTGAAAAATACCAGGGCAAAGGCGGTGTGCTTGATGTGAACTACTGGGTGTTGCCGCATCAGAAAGAAGCCGCGCTCAGGCAATTCAAGGACGTGGCCCGCACCCTCGAGGCCTTTGAACACTGGTTTGGAAAGTATCCTTTTTACGAAGACGGCTACAAGCTGGTGACGGTTTCGTATCCCGGCATGGAGCATCAAAGCTCAGTCACTTACGGCAACTGGTTTCGCAACGGCTATCTGGCGCGAGATCCTTGCGCGTGTGGCGTCGGCTTTAAGTTCGACTTCATCATCGTTCACGAATCGGCGCACGAGTGGTTCGGCAACAACATCTCGATGAAAGACGCGGCCGACATGTGGATCCACGAAGGCTTTGCGAATTACTCGGAAAACCTTTTCGTCGAATACCACTTCGGAAAGAAAGACGCGGAAGACTATGTAGTTGGCACTCGTCGCTCGATAAGAAACGACGTGCCGATCATCGGCGTTTACGGGACCAACCGCCAAGGCTCGGGAGACATGTATCCCAAAGGCGGAAACATGCTCCACACGATTCGCCAAATCATCAACGACGACGCGAAGTGGCTCTCGATCCTGCGCGGCCTCAACGCCGACTTCTGGCATCAGACCGTCACGACAGAACAGATCGAGTCGTACATCACGAAGAAAGCCGGCGTCGATCTGAGCAAGGTCTTCGATCAATACCTGCGAACGACAAACGTTCCCTTGCTCAAATACAGCGTGAACGGAAAGACACTCTCATTCAAGTACGAGAGAGTCGTTCCAGGTTTCGCCATGCCGATCCGCGTTACCATCAACGGTCAGGAGAAGTTACTAAAGCCAACCGAAGCAAAACAGACGCTCGACTTCCCTGAAGAGATCAAGACATTCGAAGTTAATCGCAACTTCTACATTGAAGCAGAGAAGAGTGATCTCTAACCCTGGAGATAAAGATGAACGTTATAGGTCTAACTCCAATACTAAACGTTTCGAACTTGCCGGAAAGCTTTGCGTGGTTTGAGAAGCTTGGTTGGCAAAAGCATTGGGAATGGGGCGATCCACCGAACTTCGGCGCCGTTATTTCAGGTAAGACTGAAATCTTTCTCTGCCAGAACTGTCAGGGCGCGCGCGGTGGTCCAATGCCGGCTGAGGCGTGGGACAACCAGGCCGGTAGCGTCTGGATGAGTTGGTGGTTAGAGTCACCGGCGGAGGTCGATGCCGTGTACGAGCTCGCGTTGCAGCTCGGTATCACCGCTCCATTTCCCCCGACTGATATGCCGTGGAGCGTCCATGAGTGTCACATTCGACATCCCGATGGTCACACCTTTCGCGTCGGTGCAAGTCTCGAGGAAGACGAAGACTAGCGCAGGTATTTCTTGAACCACTCGAGTGTGCGTGACCACGCCAGTTTCGCTGACTCTTCGTCATAGCGCGGTGTTGTGTCGTTATGGAAGCCGTGTTGCTTTCCGTCGTACATGTAAACCTGGTACACCTTGTTGTTGGCTTTGAGCGCTGCTTCGTATGCTGGGATGCCGTCATTGATGCGCTGGTCGTTGCCTGCGTACTGCAACAACAGCGGTGCAGAAATCTTCGGCACGTCATCAACTCCCGCCTGGCGTCCGTAGAATGCGACTCCTGCATTCAGATCTGGTCCAAGTCGTACGGCTAGTTGATTCACCATTCCGCCACCAAAACAAAAACCGACCGCGCCGAGTTTGCGTGTTGAATCCGGGCGCGATTTAAGCCATTTGGCTGCCGCGACGAAATCTTCCGTCATCTTCTTTCCGTCAACTTTGCGAAATGCTTCGGCGCCTTTCTCGTCGCTGCCGGGATAGCCACCGACTGAAGTCAAACCGTCTGGAGCGAAAGCGATGAAGTTGGCGAGTGCGAGTCGTCGCGCTACGTCCTCGATGTAAGGATTGAGCCCGCGATTCTCGTGGATGACAAGCACCACCGGCTGCTTTCCATTTTTTGATGGCCGCGCGAGGTAGCCTTTGATTGAGCCATTCCCTTCCGGCGACGGCACGGTCTCGTAACCGACCTTGATGCGTTTGTCGTCGGCGGGCACCTGCTGCGCCCACGCGTAGTTGGGCCTGAGACTCTCGAAGATCGTCGCGACAGTCAGTCCACCGACAGCGAATTTTGTGGCGCGATCGAGGAAAGTGCGGCGGTCGATATCGCCGTGCTGGTATTCGTGAAAGAGGTCCAACAACTCCTGCGGGTAATCGCTAGCTGGTTTTCGTTCCATTCTCGCTCCTCGTTACGTGATTGATGTTTAGGTGTGGCGTTAATTGATATCACATTAAGCGACACAAACAAAAATTTCTGTGCTATAGTCCGCGCATCCCCTCAAAAAAGAAGCGGGCCGACTTGTGTAGCAGCACAAAGCCGACCCTTGAACCTCAACCTTTAACAAGGAAAGGAAGAAGCTCATGGCTAATGATAGTAGCGCACCCGTGCGCCAGGAAACACCTCACGTAAACGAAACACCAGAAACCAACGAACAGAAGATCGGAGCCTTGGCAGAAATAATCTGCGGAGCCTCCAACGAATCGGCCGCAGCATTGTTCGTGCTCATGGGAACGATGCAAAACTCTGACGAACCCGAAGTGCTCGCGAATACCGTGAAGCATTTTGCCTTTACTCGCTGCGGTGAGTTGAACGTCTTCGGAATGGTTGACGCGCAGATTGAAATAGTCGAGCGCGAGTTGCTGGCGGGTGCGGTCGTATCCTAGCTGACTTTTATAAGCCGCAGATTTTCGCTGATAAAATCGCAGATCGGATCCGCGATACATCTGCGAGGATCTGCGGCTCACAGGATCTCGCGGGTCTTGGAAGCAATTCCGTGGAACCCAGAAGAGATTCGCTGGCTCCCAAAATAAACATGATTCTTATCTGAGAGGTGGCGGAACAAGCACGTATTCCCCACCTTACGAAACAAGGCTGCTCATGGAAAATGGATCGAATTTACTCCTAAAGATATGAACAGATGCTTGGTCAGGTTATATCCCACCGGGCAACTGCCAGAACGCAAACGAATCAAGCGACGCGTTCAGCGGCAACAGAATGTAGCCACCCTCGATCCACGTCGCATTCTTAAACAGTTCGTTAGGATCGACTGTGATCGGAAAACTTGTCGACAACAGCTTATCGCCCACTCGCTGATCGTAAACGTCAACAAACATCTCACGGCCTCTGTTATAACTGAAAATCGCAATCCACTCGCCCGCGGTCAACAGTGCAGGCGAGCCCCACGTGATGCCGGTCCTTGGAAATTCACGATAAGGCGGGTTTGGTCCTTTTACCTTCTTTGCCGCAGGAGTCGTCTCGCGACTTCCACGATAACTCCTGACCTTTTGAGCGCGTTCCCATTCTTCTTTAGTGGCAAATCGAGTTTGTGTTGGATTGTCCAGCGACAGCGCGTAGTAGTAGGTGCTGACAACTTTGAAGTGATACTCTCCCGAACCATCTCTCTGTTGACGATTGACTCTGCGGTTTTCAGTTTCCTCTTTGATCGCAAACATGAGTTCCGCGGTGGAGGGTGAGATGCGCACTTCGTCAATCTCCGTATCGTACGGCGCGGTAAGTTTCGCCGCCTGCTCTTTAGTCAATGGGACGAGTGGTATCCACACTTCATTACGTGCGCCGGCAGGTAAGCGTTGGCCGGAAGGAGCTCTTCGTGAGGGAAACTGCACCGTGACAGGATTTGCTTCGGGTGTAACCGGCGGCAGGTTAACCACTATGAAGTTCTGCGCTAGCTCATCCTCCGGAAACAGAAAGTAACGGTCTTCCAGCCAGATGACCGGACTGTTGAAATGCGCAGGGTCTTTGACGTTCTTCGCTTCCCATTCGAAAACTTTCTGACCCGTTGCGGTGTCGTAGATCTGCAGGAAGGCGTCGCCATTGGGTACGTCACCCCCACCAAATAAGAAATCAGGCGGCCTTTTTTCACCTGAATAGCTGAAAGCCGCGAGCCACCTGCCGCTCGGTGACAGCCTACCCAGGCCCCAGTATTTACCTGGTTTGGAATAATGCTTCTGTCTGTACTCGATCTCTCCGGACCAATAGTCCGGACTCTTCGTGCCAATAGACCGTGGCATTGTCCGGATTCGTGATCCACTCTCCCACACCTGTTGAGTCGCGACTCGCACTTGCGGTCCGCCTGCAAAGTTCACCGCGAAGAAATTTTTGCCGTAGCGAGGTTGTGGGAGATTCTTGTCTACTTCATACGCGTAGAAGTTGCTGCCTTCAGGAAGGGCGCCGAAAAGAAATTCATCCGCCGGCGAATTCGGAAGCCTCCTGACTTCGATTTCCTCAATGTATGTGGCTCTGTCCCTTTCGTCGAGCCAGGGTTCTGGAAAGTGAAGTTTTGTAGTCGCGGTGGACGAGTTGAAGACAACTTCAGTGGACTGGACCACGTTGTGACACGACAATGACGCGATCACAAGAGCGAGTCCAACGATGAAGGTCAACAACTTCATTGCAGACGTTATATCATGGTGCAAAAATTTAGCCACGGAGGAACACGGATTAGATCCGGATCTGACTCGTGTTATAGATAAGGAACAAAAGAATGCACAAGCTACTTCTCTTCTTCACCGTCTGCATGCTTTGCACTGTCGTTGTTAACGGGCAGACGGCAGACACGACCGCCTTAAAAACCGCGCTTCAAGCCAAACTCGATGAGTGGCACAAGGCGGGCAGTTTTCCTGGTGCGACACTCGGTGTCGTGCTTGCGAATGGTGAATCGTTTGGGCTCGCCGTTGGCTATTCAGATCGCGATGCCAAGACGCCGATGAAACCGAACGATCGGATGCTGGCCGGAAGTGTTGGTAAAACTTTTGCCGCCGCAACCGCCTTGCAGTTGATCAAAGAAGGCAAGATCGGTCTCGACGACAAGATTGAAAAGTATCTCGGAAGCGAACCATGGTTCTCGCGTCTGCCGAACGCGAAAGACATAACCGTGCGGCAGTTGATGAACCATACGAGCGGTCTCGTGCGTTATGAGTTCAAAGAGCAGTTCACCAAAGACCTGACCGCGAATCCGGAAAAGGTTTGGAAGCCCGCCGAACTCGTTGCCTACCTGCTGGATGAAAAACCGCCATTCGAGGCGGGCAAGGGCTGGGACTACTCCGACACGAACTACATCGTGCTGGGAATGATCATCGAGAAAGTAACTGGCAGAAAGTTCTACGACGAAGCAACCCGACGACTCCTCAAGCCTCTAAAGTTAACTGACACGATTCCGCAGGACGGACCGAGATTGAAGGGCGTGATCCAGGGTTATGCCGGTCCGAACAATCCGTTTGGCGGCACGGATGAAATGATCGTCAATGGGAAGTTTGCGATCAATCCGCAGTTTGAGTGGACTGGCGGCGGTTATGTTTCGACGACTCAGGATCTGGCACGTTGGGTAAAGATGATCTACGAGGGCAAGGCGTTCTCACCTGATCTGCTGCCGCAAGTGCTCGATGGTGTCGCGGCTCCGATGCTGGGACGTGAAACTAAATACGGTCTCGGCGCCATCATCCGCAAAACGCAAGTGGGAACATCGTACGGCCACAGCGGCTTCTTCCCTGGATACATGACGGACATGGCGTACTTCCCCGATCAGAAAATCGCGGTCGCAGTGCAAGTGAACACGAGTGTCGGGCGGAGTCTCGGCAAGCCGCTGAGTAGAGTTTTAGTTGAAGTGATAGAAGTGATCAGAGCGACGAAAGGAAAAGCAAATGAGTAGTGAGATTTCACGCCGGACATTCTTACGCGGGACATTGGCGGGTGCTGTTGTCGTCGCCGGGTTTGATACTGGGCTACGTAGTTGGGTGAGTGCGGCGGAGCTTGAGCACGCGACTGCCCTGGCCGAAGACTTCCCTGCCTTCGACGGCGTGCTACTGCTCGACGACGCATCACGCGCTGCGGCTGCTGACGACTTCGGTCATTTAGTGCATCGTCAACCGCTGGCCGTGTTGAAGCCCGGTTCAGTGAATGATGTGGTCGAGCTCGTCAGGTTTGCGCGGCGGAATAACATACAAGTCGCGGCGCGAGGACAGGGCCATAGTACGCAGGGACAGGCGCAAGTCGAAGCGGGTGTCGTTGTTGACATGGCAACGCTCGCCACCGTGCATGAGGTCAATCCGACGAATGCGCTCGTTGATGGTGGCACACGTTGGCTTGATCTGCTGGCGCAGACGATCCCACAAGGACTCACGCCACCGACACTCGTGGACTTTCTCGAGCTGACTGTTGGCGGGACACTCTCGCTCGGTGGCATCGGTAGTCAAGCCTTCCGCTTTGGACCACAGGTAGACAACGTAATCGAGTTGCAGGTGGTCACAGGCAAGGGCGAGCTCGTGACGTGTTCCGCGACGAACAATCGAGCGCTGTTTGATGCAGCGCGCTCAGGCCTGGGCCAGTTCGGATTGATCGTGCGCGCGCGCGTGCGACTCATCGCCGCCCCGCCGAATGCTCGGCTCTACCATGCTTTTTATAGCAGTCTTTCAGCGTTTCTATCGGATCTGGACAAGTTGATTGATGATGGGCGCTTTGACACGGTGCAGGGATTTGCCGTGCCCGATGGTGCGGGCGGTTGGCTCTACCAGTTGGAGACGACGAAATCTTTCGCGCCCGGCAATGAGCCTGATGATGCGAGTTTGTTGAGTGGATTGGCTTTTAATCCGGGCACACAGACGGCGCAGGACATGACTTACTTTGATTACCTGAATCGTCTCGCGCCGCTCATCGAGTTTCTGCGACAGATCGGTGTTTGGGCGTTTCCGCATCCGTGGGTCAACCTGTTCGTCTCCGCTACAAACGCTGAAGTATTGATCGGCGAGACGTTAGCAACTTTGACTGTGGACGATGTGGGCCAGGGACCGATTCTGATTTATCCGTTCAACCGTGACCTCTTCCGCACGCCGTTTTTCCGCGTGCCCGATAGCCGGCACTTCTTCGTCTTCGCGCTACTGCGTAACGCCGTGCCGCCAACACCGGAACGGTCAACAGAACTCGTCGCCAACAACCGCACACTCTTCGAACGCGCGACTAAGCTTGGTGGTAAGCGTTATCCCTTCGATTCCGTGCCCATGACAAGACACGACTGGCAGAAACACTATCAACCTCTATGGGGAGCCTTCGTGAGCGCGAAACGCCACTTCGATCCAGACCGGATCCTGACGCCGGGTCAGGAGATCTTCTGAAACGAGCTCGCTTCGCAGGCTTCAAGCAGCAAGCCGGTCATGTCTCCTGCGCAATGACACTTGCGCCGAGTCTTTTTTCGAGGCCCTCGGCGCCCCAGCCCATGACGACGTTGTGATTCCACTCGAATAACGGACGAGCGATGGGTGATAAGAGGTTCATCCATCGCTTGGTCGTCTCTACGTTCCAATCGTATCTGACGATTGTTTCATCGCCTTCCGTCGAAAGTTGCCACAGTCCACGGCCTTGTAATTCACCGATCGCGATTCCTTCGAGCAACAGCGGTGGCTCGATACGAATCGTTTCCATATCGAAGCTCAATCTGTAGGGCAGCTTGCTCTTCCACGTGTAGCGATGAATGCTGCCGACACCTCGTTCGTCTCCCTTGCACGTTTCAACAACACTCTCGACACCCTTCCACCACGTGGGCCAATCCTGCGAGTGATAGATCTCGTTCCAGACACTCTCGATCGGAGCCTTAACGCGCCAGATAGTGACGAAGTTGTAGTCTTTCATAGAGTTCCGACACCCAACACGCGGGCGACTGAGTTGATGGAACGTTGGACGTCTTCGGGCGAAGTGCGCCAGTTGCAGACACTCACGCGCATCGCGCGTTTGCCACGCCAGGTCGTGCCACCGAAGAATGCTTCTCCGGAAGCAACGATTGCCGCAATCACTTCGTCGGTTCGACGGTCGTGGTCTTGCTCACTGGACGGATCGAGAAAACGGACGAGCCCCTGATTGATGATTGGTTCCCGCAATACTTCAGCACCCGCAAGCTTACCGATTCCCATCACGATCTCGTGTGCGTGACGACAACAACGATCGATCAAATCCGCAACACCCTCGCGACCCAATTGCCGCAACGCCGCATACGTTGAAAACCCGCGTGCGCGCCGCGACCACTCGGGATTCCAATCCATCTCATCACGCGCGTCCTCCTGATGCGTGAGATACGGCGCGCGATGCGACATCGACGCTCGATGTGCGTCAGGATTTGCGATGAACGCGTAACCGGAATCGAACGGAACGTTGAGCCACTTATGTCCATCGGTGGCCCATGAATCTGCAGCTTTCACTCCTTTCACTAAATCACGATAGCGCGGGCTGGCGGCGGCCCACAGACCGAACGCACCATCAACATGAACCCACGCACCATAACGTTTCGCAATGGGAATCAAACTTTCAAAATCGTCGAACGCGCCGATGTTTATGTCACCCGCCTGCAGCAGCACGATCGTCGGAGCTGATGAATCGGCCTCGAGTGCTTTCTCTAACGCCGCCGGCTCGAGTCGATCGTTATCATCCGAAGTCAAACAGATGACTTGCTGGCGTCCGAGACCAAGCAGTCGCACTGCCCTCTCGAACGAACCGTGTCGTTGCGAGCTCGTTAAAATTCGAATCGGCGGCGCGCCGTAGAGTCCTTTGTCCTCGACACTCCACGAACGCTCCGCAAGCAACGCGTGACGGGCTGCCGCGAGACAAGTTGCGTGGGCCATCTGGCAACCACTGACGAGGGCGAAGCTCGCGTGCGCAGGAAGCTGCAGTACTTCTTTCAACCAGGCTCCAGCAACCTCTTCGACAACAGCAGCCGCCGGCGAGGTCGCATAAAGCGCACCATTCTGATCCCATGTCGCTGTGAGCCAGTCAGCGGCGAGCGCCGCAGGCACAGCGCCACCGATGACCCAACCGAAAAAACGTCCGCCTGCTGAACCGATCAGTCCTCCGCTGACGTCGCGGACGAGCTCTGTTATGACTTGTTCGGGCGGCAGGCCGGAGTCAGCCAGCGGTTTATACAGTTGTTGTCTGAGCGTCTGAACGTCAACGGTTGCTCCAACCGGAGCCTCGTCCAGGTTATTGAGAAAAGCAAAAGCGTGTTGCTGCGCGAGCGTCAGCACGCCTAGCGACGGATCTTCATTTTCCATGAGGAGAGTTTAGAGTAACGGACGGGTCGGACTCTACCCGAATCTTGCTTTAAAGCCCCAGCCGTTTCCTTACCGAAGGACTCGTGAGCTCGCGTAACGCATCTCGTCCTACCCATCGTGCCGTTGGATCGTCTGAGTCTGAAAGCCGGCGCGACAGCAACACCGCGGCAGAGTTCAATTTTTGATTGCGTTTTCCAATTGCTCGGAGCGCCATGTTCACAGCCTTCTTGACGAAGTTACGCTCGTCGTTAGCCGCCCGCTCGATTAAGGCGAGGCCATCGATGAATTGCTCGTCGGCCGCTTGCTTGTCGTGAACAGAGAGACTCCATAACAAAGCAAACGCCGTACGCTTCTCGAATTCTTTACGACTCGCACTCCACTGCTTCACTTTCTTCCAACGGTGAGGAGAACGATCGAACAAGTTGAAACACATGGCGTCGCAGATGGCCCAGTTGTCAAAATCCTTGCACCAGCGATCCAGCTGCGTGGACGTGAGCAGGTCCGGGTCAGCAACAAACGACACGAGCATGCGCGCCTCGTACACGCCCGTATCCCAAAGCGCAAGGGCCAGATCATTACTCTGCCCAAGCTGCTTCCCCAACGCCTTTATATCTTTCATCGCCACGCCATATGCGTTGTCTGATGGTATGGCGTAGCGCGCCATGCCATCGCGCGTGGCTCTCGTGCTGTGCTTCTTCAACCACGCAAGCGCAGCTTTGACCTGATCGTCGAGTGACAGTTCTTTGGTAAGTTCCGTTTTGGCTTTCATTCGCAGTTTGGATTCCGGTTGGGCACGGTCAGTACCACCTGCGGTAGCGGGTGGGTGCGTAGCTGTGTTCAACCCGGCGTAAAGGCTGCGCACCCACCCGCTACCGCAGGTGGTACTGACTGTGTCCAACACGAGAACGTCTAAGGGCCCGCAATACTTATGAACGCCTTGTTGCTGATCGGACCGTGGACCAGGACTGTTACTCCAAGATTTCTCGGCGCGCCGGTTACGTTATCCGGCAACCGCACGATCAGTTGAGTAACGTCGTCGGGTCCCGTCACCACCGCCATAGCTTCAACTGTCAACGTATAAATCGTTCCCTGACCATCGTCTGCCTTTACGATAACGTTGGCGATGGTGTCGCCCGGCAAGAGTCCGAGTCTCCAGACGAACAGAGACACGCGTGTATGCTGATCCGCACTGAAGTTGCGCACGGTCGCCAGCGGGAACGGATCGCGCACCTGTGTCACCGAATCGAGCGCGATAACGTGGTTGGTATTCTGTTCCGTCAACAACACAGGAGCCTCGTCATTTTGGATCGTGGCAAGGCCCTGCGCTCGACCGATAGTGGCGTTGACGGGATTCGAGAGCGTCATGGTGAAGGTCTCGTCCGGTTCAAAAACCGTGTCGCCGTTTATCGTCACCACGATTATTCGCGTCGTCTGAAGCGGACTGAACGTCAACGTGCCCGTCGCGGCCTGGTAGTCAGAAGGCGACGTGGCAGTGCTGTTTCCGGTGGTGAAATCGACGCTGATCGGAAGGTTGCTGCTTGAAGTCGACGTGACCGTAAAGAAAACAAACTTTGTTCCTGCGTCACCTTCGGCGAAGGATATGTCGTTGATTGATAGCGCAGGCGGTAGTCTAACAATCTGCGGGCTCGAAAGTGTGCCGCTGCTCGGGGTGAAGTTCGAATCGCCGCTGTAATCGGCGCTGACCGAATATGCACCGGCTGTGAGCGCTGCAGTCGAAATCGTCGCAACTCCTCCACTCAAAGGAACCAGGCTTCCAAAATTCGTACCATCAATCTTGAACTGCACAAAACCCGTTGGTGTACCGGTCGACGTCACAGTCGCGGTGAAAGTTACAGATTGAGTTAAATCGGACGGATTCGCTGACGACGTAACTGTCGTAGTCGTAGCAGCCTGTGTATTCGTGAGATTAAACGAGGCCGAGATAGCGGTTCCGCTGATGGTTGCCGTAACCTCATAAGGACCACCGGCAATCCCATTCGCGGTGGGACTGGTGCTGGTTTGACCGTTCGGAGCGATAGACGCATCGATGCCGTTTGTCCCGGTTGCAAAAACAGCACTTGGCCCGAATGCGGGTGATTTGAAAAGTACAAGGCCACCAGCCACAGGATCTCCCGAAGCGCTGTTTACCGTAACGACCAATGGAGCGAAGAGTGTGTTGACTGCTTTACTCTGCGGAGTCCCGCTGACGACTGAAATTGTAAACGCCCGTGACTCGAATGCACCCATGTCAACAGTCTGATTTACCTGCCGGGAAATTCCACGCTGATCGGTTGTCAGCGGCGTCGTCAAGCATCCGCCAGCGGACATTACACAATTGTCTCCGGCATTAATCGCAGGGGAGCCTGGCAAAAGCGCGATCGTCTGAGTTGGTCCACCATTGTTTTGCAGTGGTCCAAGAAGCGGAGACAGAGGAGCAAACGATGCACCGACCAAATCACCGTTCGCATTATTTGTTCCGAGGGTAAAACCTGAGCTACCGGTGAAATTCGTGAGGAGATTGTGACCCAGCGTAACAAACGGACCCAGCAGATCCGGCCCGCTGTTGGATACGTTGTGCGCGACGATGGTGTTTATGATTCTGATCGGTCCGCCGTTGTTATTACCGACACCACCACCACCGAGTGCCGAGGTATTCTGAACAATCGTGCTTTGAGAAATGCTGATCTGTGCGTCGAAACTGTTATGGTAGATTGCGCCACCACGGCCGCCGGCAAAATTACCATGCAGCGTGCTGTTTATGATGTTGAGTGTCGAGCCGGTGATTATTCCGCCCCCATTTCCATTACTGGCGCTGTTGTTGTTGAGAGTGCTGTTAATAACGTTGAGTGTCCCTAAACCGTTGTAACACCCGCCTCCCGTACTCGCGGAGTTATTGATAAGCGTGCTATTCGTAATCGTGAATGTGCCGGTGCTGCTGTTTGCAATCCCGCCGCCGAGTACCGCAAAGCCGTTACTGATCGTGGTGTCAGTGACATTCACATTGGCGCTGCTTTGGTTGTAGATGCCGCCGCCGACGTCATTACTTATGCGGCCATTCGTGATGGTTAGACCAGAGAAGCTAACCAAACCACTCGACAGGGTTAAACTGAAAACGCGGAAGTTGTTGTTGCCGGAGATCGTCAACTGACTCGCTCCCGGTCCGTTGATTGATACGTCTGCGGTGATGTTTGGTAGGGCGCTAAGAAGTGTAATCGTGCCCGCCACGCCAGTCAGGGTGATCGTGTCTGAGTCACTATTACTACCGGCTACGCACTCGCCGGCCGTCGCGCCCGAAGCAGTGTCGGTGTTCGCTGCGGTGATTGCCTCGCGTAGAGTGCACAGACCATCAGTGCCATCGGCTACGTCGAGGGTGCTGTTGACGATGATCGTGTTACCGGCGAGAGCTTTCGCGGTCGGTGTGGCTAACGCTAATACAATTGTAACTACGCAGATTGAAGCCAGATACACCACGGAGCGGCCGCGATGATTGGGGGATAACGGCATGCAATTCTCCTGAGGGTCAGAGTCTGGGCGCCGTTGGGAGTGCCAGCCGCAACAATCTAGCATACGACGGCTTCGTTTTGTCCATAATTTGCCTTTCATAGTGTATTCTCTGCGAAATCTCGCAGAGGTGAACTCGGGACACCAAACGATCCAAGAATGATTTTGACTTCTGAGGCAGAGTCAATTGCATGAAAAAATACAGAGTATTTATCCGCGGCGAGAATTTCCTTGTCAGGGGAGATGAGCAAGATCAAAAAATCGGATTCTATACAACTGTTTATGTCCAAGCGCTGGATGAACAAAGCGCTGAATTCAAGGCAATGGCATTGCTTCGGGCTGATGAGAAGCTGGTTAGAATGACGCTTAATTCACAATCGAATCCGCCGATGATGTATATGGAAGAGATCGAACAGTTGGAGACATTCGAAGGACTGAATCTTCCTCGTACCGGTTTTGCTTTCTTCACTGCGGAAGACTCTGAAGGAGAGTGACGATGGGCTCAATCCTCAACGAAAGTGACCGGAACGCAATCACGAGTAGAGTGCGATCGCTATCGGTATCATCCACGAGGCGATGGGGAAGCATGGATGTAACGGGGATGCTGCAACATCTTCGCCGTTCCGCGCTCATGTGCGTTGGAGATTTGTCAGTGCCTTCGGCGAACAAGCGTGCGTTCCACAAATTTCCCCTCAAGCAACTCCTTCTCTACGTGCTTCCCTTTCCGAAAGGAGCGCCGACAGCGCCCGCGTTGAAGCCTGTAGATGCGGCATCGTTTGAAGAGGAGCGCGCCGCGTTGCTGGAGTTGCTGGAGCGAATCGGAACGGGCCTTAGTGATGGCATGGGACCCGATCATCCGCTGTTTGGACCACTAAGCTGGAGCGAGTGGGGCGTAGTCACTTACAAACACGCCGATCATCATCTAAAGCAATTCGGAGCGTAATTGTGGAATGCTGATCACAAAAGGCACAAACCAGATCACAAAAAGCACAAAATGATACAGCAATTCTTTGTGCTTCTTGTGGCAGGTCTGTTTGTGCTCTTTGTGATCTGCGACTTTATCTCCGCTGGGCGAACAGCCATGGCAGCAACTCGGTTTCCTTTACGACGCTGGGCCATATTATGTGACCGATGTCTGAGTATTCGGTATATCTCACCTTGCCGCCACCGGCGTTTTTGATTGCGGCGACGATAGTGCGTGAACGCTCAACAGGGACCGATTCATCCTTTGCCCCGTGGAAAACCCAGATCGGCACGTTCGTCAGGCGTGCCACTTTCGATTGATCTCCACCACTGCAAAGCGCGACACCGGCCGCAAACGTACGCGGATGTTCTGAGATGATCGCGAAGGCGCCAAAGCCGCCCATCGATTGGCCCGCAACGTAAACGCGCGCACCGTCGATGTTGTATGTTCGCTGCAACTGGCTAATGAGTTCATAAACTGAGTGCAGATAGCGTGTCGGTGTGATCGAGTCAGTTTCGATCCAACCTTCCATTGCTGACTGCGGCGCCACGACAAAACTCGGGTAGCGCGCTTGTGCTTCATCACCTGTGAAGAGATCGATCAGATATCCGTTGCCACCGTCGATCTGTTTCTGATTGTCGCTGCCGCGCCCGCCGCCTCCGTGAAGGTAGAGTACGAGCGGATACGTTTTCTTCTGATCGTAGTGCGGCGGAATGAAGAGCCGGTAAGGCAAAGTCTCGCCGCGCGAGCTCTTGAAGACCTTCGGTGTCAGGATCTTTTCACGTTGCTCGAGTGTGCGGAGTTGCTGCGGAGAAAGCAGCGAGAGCAATATCAGGATGAAGACCGGGATTACTTTTATATGGCTTTGCATGGATCAGGGCCACCTTATTAAAGTATCGAGGTACACAGTAGCAAGGAGAAAGCTAATCACAAATAGTGATGACACTATCACCTGCACTTTCTGCCTGACGCAGAACAAAAGATTTGCGACGTTCTGTGAGGAATGCGGCGCTCCAGTTGGCGCGACCTCCACCATTGATCCACTCCAAACCATCCAGGCCGAAAGTTTTGTAATCCACAAGGCCCTTCAAAAACGGCCAAGTCTGATAGTTCTTCTGGGCATCTGGCTCACTCACTTCCCGGGGCTCGTGGCCAGTATCGGCGTGGCTATATACATGATCCTTTACGGGTACGGGCTCACTGGCTTTTTATTCTTCTGGGTGATGATCGCGTGTTGCTTTTACGCCGTTGTGGTCCTGTATCGGGTAACGAGGAATTACATAACTATTCCGAAGAAAGGATCAGGTGATGTCCGGTAGCCAGGTCACGGATCCAGTTTCGATTGAGTAGACGGCTCCGACAATTTTTAATTTGCCATGCGCTACCAATTCCGAAAGTATTGGTGTTGACGAGCGAAGCTGCTTTACGACGAGCTCGACGTTCATGCGAACCGCATTCGACACCGAATCACCTGACATCCCACGAGTTTTCTCCACGGCGGGTTTAATAAGATCGATGAGTGAGCCAATGTGACCTTCGGCTGGGCCACCCTGGACCGCAGCAGTCACTGCGCCACAGCTTTCATGCCCCAGGACCACGATCAAGGGAACATGCAGATGTTCGGCGCCATATTCGAGGCTTGCTATTTCTACGTCTGAAGCCACATTTCCTGCTACCCGGACTATGAATAAGTCGCCGAGACCTTGATCAAAGACGATCTCCGGCGGAACCCGAGAATCCGAGCAACTCAGAATTTCTGCGTGTGGATGCTGTCCCGACACCAATTGTCGCTGGCGGTCTAAAGTCTCATGCGGATGCTGGTAACGATGCGTCACATGGTGTTTGTTACCCGTTTTCAGTTCTGCCAAAACAGAATCCGCGGTGATTTTTTCCACCGCGTTTTGTCCGGTCGATAGGCCTGGTGGCGAGAAGAGAGTTAAGAGGATTAACGTTGCGATAATTGCCTTGCAAGTCATAGTGCCGGCTAGGCTACTCGCAGCCTTGAGACAAGAACACTGTCACTTTTGACAGCAGCTATCAACGAATGAACTTCAAAGGCGCTAGCGTCGTTAAAGACCGATAACAAGTCGTTCATTTAAGCCAATCATTGCTGGGAGGTGTGCGATGTATTGTCCTCGATGTGGTCATCAGTCGACCTCTGATGCGTTGCGCTTCTGTTCTTACTGCGGCTTCAAGCTGGGCGTGGTGAAGGCATCTCTCGCTGATGAGGATGAGACCGCAACGGGCTCGGCGTTTACGATCTGGGAAATTCCCAGGGAACCGCGCCAACGAGACATAAACATCGGCGTGATTCTCATGTTTGCAGGGGCGATGTTGGCCACCCTTCTGGCCGGTCGAGACTTAGGCCGTGAAGGAGGAGCACTGATTCTGGCGATCTCCTTCGCGTCGCTGCTTATGCTCTCCCGGCCTCTCCTGAAAATTATTTACAAACTGCTTTCGTGGGAAGAGCCACCGGCCCACTCCATCTCCTGGAACCAAAGAGGAATGGTATTCGGGTCGATACTAATGTTCGCCAGCACGATTGTTCTGGCCATCAGTTCCCTGCTGATGTTTGGCCGGATGCAAACGCCGCAGCTGCTCTTCGGCCTTGTCGCAGCTTTCGTTTTGCTTCTTGTTCTATCTAAACACCTCATGCGAGCAGTTCGTTACCTTGTCGCGGGCGACGTGGTCCTTCCGCAAACTGATGTGGTGCATAATCCGGCCGCAGTGACTGCTGCCGGTCCTGGTCCAGCTCTCACTGCCGGTCAGAACGTGCCTGCGTCACTGTTCACCGCGCAGCGTGTTACAACTGCGGAGCTCGCCTCGCCCGCGAGCGTTACTGAACATACAACGAACCTGCTCGAGAATAAGTGAATTCGAGCTTCACTCAATCAGCAACGCAAGTTTGCCCAGATGATGCTCATTGAGAGCATCATGCGCCGCGCTCGCTTCTTCCAGGCGAAACGTTTTGTCCACGTGAACTTCAAATGGACCAGAATCGATCAAGGCGTTGAGTCTGTCGATGAGAGCCGGGTCAAATTCTCCGTCGTACGCTTCGATTGCGACATTTTCAGGAGCAGTTGGCTCAGGCATCACGCCATGTGGATACGCGATACGTCCGCCTTTGCGAATCGCTAACAAGGCTCTATCCGTTCGCTCGCCTCCCGCTGTAACAAGTGCGGCGTCGATTCCATTGGGAGCGAACTCCTCGGCTGCGTTCAGAACATCATCGCTTCGTCCGTCGACCACATGGTCAGCTCCCAGTTTTTTGGCAAACTGCACACCGTCTTCACCGGAAGCGATCGCGAACACTTTCGCCCCGAGACGCTTCGCGAGTTGTAGGGCCAGGTGTCCAATGCCTCCGCTCGCGCCGAACACCATCAATGACTCGCCCGATTTCAAGCCAAGTACTTTTTCCAAACCCGTTAGCGCCGTCAACGCATCGGTTGGCAACACCGCGGCTTGTTCGACGGTCAAGTTTCCGGGAATCAGCGAAACGTTATCGGCCTTCACCGCAACGTACTGCGCGTAGAAGCCACCTTTCGGATTCGCCAGCTCTGCGGCGTAAACACGGTCGCCTTCTTTGAAGCGATTTACGTCTTTGCCAACTGCCGCGATCGTGCCCGCTCCATCAGTGCCAAGCACGTATGGAAATTTGGGTTTGACTCCCATTATTTCCACGAATCGTCCTTCGCGCTCGTACGGATCCCACGCGCCTACTCCTGCCGCTTCGACCCGAATCAAGACCTCGTGCGCTTCAATTTGGGGAACGGGCAAGTTTTGTATTTTCAGTGTCTCGGGGCCGCCAAACTGATCGAGAGCTACGGCCCGCATTGTTTGCTCTTTTGCTTGTGATGTTTGTGCCATGATTTACGTACACCGCCTGTCTGTTAATCGTTCAAGGCATTGCGCCAATCCATGCATCTTTCGGGAATGATGAAATCACATCAGCAAAAGCGATGCCCGTTCGTAGTTTTGAGGCCCTGCTGTCGCTCGCTTCGCGAGCTTATTCTTTTAAAACTCTGTCGGCAGCCTCTTTCGACGTAATGACTGGATAGACTTCGAAGTCGACGATGTCGCTCCAATTGGCAATCCATTCGTTGAGATAACTGACGTCCGGTGCCTCCATCAGTTGAAAGCATCGTTCGAGCTTTTCATCGACCCAGCTCGATACGTACTGCAATCCTTCTGGCGCCAGGCGGCCGTGTTCTCGGAAGCGCTGGTACACCGGAACCGGATCGCCGTTCTTAAAATGTTCGACAATCATGTAAAGCAAAGCCGCACCTCCGTTCGCGTGCAGTATAATTACACGCTAATGGTCCAACATACACGTCATCGATTTCGGAAAAATGTGCCGGGTCCTTTTTATACGACGGGCGACTGCCTCGCGTGCGATGCTCCCGAGCATGAAGCGCCTGACTTGCTCGCACCTTTAATCGGTAATAATAGCGATACCTACTTCGTCCGACAGCCGTCGACGCCTGACGAAGTAGAAAGAGCTTGCCGGGCGCTCGAAGTCTGTTGCGTCGCCGCACTCCGTTATGGCGGCAGCGATCCAAATATAATTCGCCGGCTCGGCAACGAGCCTGATTATTGCGATCGTCTGCTCCCGGGTGGACCAATCCCTCGTCCCGATTGGATCTCAAAACAGTTACCGCCGAGCGACGCTGACGAACAAAAGCAACCGGCTGTGACCGTATTTTATCCGTCTGGCCATTGGTATGACGGATTCCCGCTCGTCGAGGAGACGCGGACAGATGGTTGGTGCTATGGCGCCGTCACGGAGTTTAATGAGCCCGAGTGTCACCCGAACGGCTGTGAGTCCGGGAATGGCTACGTCATGGCTCCGGACGGTTTGCGGCTCGGATTGTACTGGTCCACCGGCGCCTTTCCCGCAAAGTGGACTCGCCATCCCGCCGATGAAGGTACCGGATTGTATGAAGTCGCATTTCCCAAACCCGTGAAGAACCTTCACGACCTGGTCGAGTGCTTCAGGAGTGTCGTGCCGCAACTACAAAAGATTTATGCCGGGCGATAAAAATAAACAAGTCCCTACTTCACACGGACGAACGGCATGTCGCGCATTCGTGAAGTTCCAACGTGCATGCGATCGACTTTTCCGTTTTTCTCGCGTGTAAACCAGACAACGAATCCTTGCACGTTGAAATGATCTTTATAAAGCGGCTGCATCTGCAAACTCGTTGCCGGACGCTGTTTGAGGAATACCTGGTCAGCGTCGACAGCGACATTGAATGTCGCTCCAGCTTCTTCGCTAAACCACTCCCCTTTGAACGAGGCAAGGTCCGCGGGCGTTGGCGTCCATCCCTGCTCCGGAACGAAACGTCTGACTTCACCATCGGAATCGACAGTTTCAGCAGACACCGGCTTGCCGTCCTTATCAAACGTAAACTTCAATTGATTGTCGCCAACGGTGAATTGCCCGCCCCCCATTGGCACAAGGCGCGCGCCGCTCCAGCGCGACACGCCGTTCTCAATAACGAATCTCGCCGGAGTGTGCGTCTTCTCATTCCGCCAGATACCGACAAATTTCTTCAGCTCGTCTTCTGAAACCTTAGCTGGTTCGGTCCTGGCTGGTTCCTTGAATGGTCCAAAGATCTCGTCCGTTATGTTTGCGGCAATTCCTCCGGCACTCGGTGACGTGCCGTTACACATGACACCGACGGAAACCTTGTTGTCAGGATAACGCGCGAGAAAAGTCTGATAGCCCGCAGTCGCGCCGCCATGCGACACATCCTTCAGTCCCTTGTACGTATCGACAACGAGCCCAAGCGCATAGGCAATCTTGCGCCCGTCATTCAGCACCCCGCGAGTTTCCAGCGCAGCGACAAGCGGCGCACCCAGCGATTGCGAATCAAGCATCGCGTTCCATTTCATCCAATCGCCGACCGTCGTGAGCATGCCGCCGTTTCCATAAACATTCATGAAAGGCATGTTGAGTCGCCATGGTCCATTGCCCTGGCGCGAATACGCTTGAGCACGGCCTGGAACTATGCGCTGGTAGTCGTCTCTCCACGAGCTATTCGTCATGCCGATCGGTTTGAATAGACGCTGCTCGACGAAAGCCGGGAACTTCTGTTTCGAAACGCGCTCGACGATTATCGCCGCGAGATTGTAGCCGCTGTTTGAATACGAGTATTCGGAACCGGGCGTGAAGTCGAGGGCGCGCTGATGAGTAATAACGTCAAGCGCGAGATCTTGATTGACGACTCGATCGCCACGACCCGCGCCGGTCAGACTCATAACTGTGCCCCAGTCGCGCAGGCCGGCAGTGTGATTCAACAGATGTCTAATCGTCAGTGGCGCACCGTAATCAGGCAGCTCGGGAATGTATTTCCTCACCGGATCGTCGAGACTGAGCTTTCCATCCTGTTGCAGCAGTACGAGCGATGCAGCGGTGAACTGCTTCGCAACTGAGCCCGACTCAAAAATAGTTTGAGTCGTGTTGGAAACGTTGTGCTCGAGATCGGCAAGTCCAAACGCCTTCTCGAAGACGACAACCCCATTGAGTGACACAGCAGCGGCACAGCCCGGTGCCGGTGCGACGTACGCCCTGGTAACCTTCTCGAAGGCCCGCTCAGCACCGGCGATAACTTTCTCTTTCTCAGGAACCTGGCCGGAGGTTGCAGTTGAGAGAGCGGCGACAAAGGCGAGCACGAACAGGAAATGTTTTAGCATCTTGACCTCGAGGCGGAATGAAACGCGGCGGATGATACTACTGTTTGTAGATGTTGAGTCAACAGTTACACTCACTTACGACAGACGAACACGGATGAAACGAATTGCACAGAAAAAGCGTTAACCATGAAAATCCGCGCCAATTGAGGAGAATCCACAATGTATTGCGCAAACTGCGGCACACCTCGCACTCAAGGTCTGAGCTACTGCAACCGTTGCGGTACTGATTTAAGAGAGCGCGTGGAGACCAGCAATACCAAAGCAATCGCTGCTTTTCTTACCGCCATCACCGTACTCGGCGTGAGCGGTCTAGTCGTCATGCTCGCCGGCGCGCTGATGTTGCGCAAGGAAGCTAACCTGAGTCAGGAGTTGATTGGCGTTTTCATGTTGTTCACGTTTCTGATCGTGGGTATAGCGGAGATCATGCTCTTCAGAAGTCTTTCCAGGCTATCCGGCTCAACCGAACGCAAAATCTCCTTCCCCGCTTCGCTCCCAACGCAGCACGATTTGCGATTGCCGCAAGGAACGCCACTGGGCGAACCTGTCGGAAGCGTCACTGAAAACACGACTCGCACGTTCGAGTATGTGCCGCGTGAACGCTAAGCGTTGAAGATTTTGCGACCCGTATTATCACTCTGGAACAGACTGAGAAGTTTGGCAGCCCGTCCTTATTTCGCCACTTCCATCACCGTTTTCTTCAGCGCCTCTCGCAAATACTCTTCAGCCGTATTTGCATAAAACAACAAATCCTCTGGCTGTTTTCCTAGCCGCTTTAAGCGCTTCGAGGCATCACCGTCATGGACGATGCTATTACGAAGTTGGTAAGTTTCTTGCATATGCTTCTGCACCTTATTTTTGTCAGCATCGGCAACATGGGTGGCTACATATTTCGCAATGACCTCCCCTTTAGTTCTGCTCGCACTCGATTTTGATAACGCTTCGGCGGCAATCATGAAATCAATTATCCGATCTTCCACACGATGACGTTCGGTTCCTTCAGCAAAACGCCGCAACGCAACGTTCAAGAATCCATGACCCTTAGCCTTTGCTCTCTGAACTGCTTGCCAGAACTCATTCAGATCATCCAGATCCTGCTGAGTGTCGAGAATGTACATTTGGTTGAGGTTCGCGAGCGGGTCGGCTAGTGGCTTACTGACGGTCCGCATGATGTTTCTAACCAGCCAGCCATTTACTCGATGATAGATTCCACCTTGACGGATGCTTCCCTGTCTAAATACTCGCAGAGTTTGTAAGACTTCTTCGATCCGATCGTTAATTCGCACGAACTGATCTTCGGCAGCCTTTTCCACCTCCGGTGAAAGTTCTTCATCATTTCGCAGCAACGCTTTTTCCCGCTGGTACGTCGCCTTAATCGCATAGAATCGATCTGTCCAGCGTGGTCCGTGCCTCCTTACCAGTTCTAATAAATGTACGGATCTCTCTTCCTCCTCGCTTAACTGGCTAATCATTAAGTCATCCGAAAACTTTATCAGCGCAGTGTTGCTGGACCGCTCCTGCAAAGGACCACTCAGAACCCAGCCTTGCAAGGGAGCGATCGCTTCACACTCCACAGTCTCGCGATGAAAGGCGTCTTCAAACTCCATATAACCGTCGTCAAAAAAACGTTCGTCATATACAGGACGCTTAGTCGCGGATATTGGCGGCACCAACTCCTCCAGGATATGGTTAGCTTTGAGTGGTTTGTAACCGAAACCAGCGATGCCAATCTTCTTTTCGAGCTGTGCGGAAATGACTGAGTCTGCCTTCAATTCGTCGATGCCTCGTTGATATTCGGGCAGCTCGCGAGCCTGTTCGATCACGTTGGAGGACGCAAGCTCTCGCTGATCGAGTTGTTCTGTGATTAGGCGGATAAGTGCCATCCAAAAGGCCTTCATCGCCGCGTATAGATCCTGATTTCTTGGTGTCATATGTTTTTTTGCTATCGCATTCGACTCCGAATTCTTTGATGAAACCATCTCAAAAACGCTGCCGTACTATCCTCGACTAAAGCAGATCTCCACAAGCGCGTCCGCAATTTTGAATTCTACGCATTTCTGAATTCACAATCGCGTTTCGAATTCAAAAACAATTTATTGAAGAAGACTACGAGGACAATCACAATGATCCGAACATTAGTTCTGTTGCTGCTAACCGTTCCCACGACGATGGCCCAGACAACCTTCCACGGTGATGCAGCTCGCACTGGGGTCTATCCAACGTCCGGACCGCAGCAACTGAATGGAACGAAATGGACGTTCAAAACTGATGGTCCAATCATTGGCTCTCCCGCAATTGCCAACGGCGTGATCTTCATAGGCAGTACGGACGGAAATGTATACGCATTAGACCAGGAAACCGGAAAACAGAAGTGGAAGTTCAAAACATTCGCCTCGCGACAGGTTACTTCAACACCGACGATAGCCAATGGTCTGGTCTATTTCGGCGCTTTCGACGGAATTCTTTACGCGGTCGATGCCGAAACGGGCACGGTGAAATGGACCTTTGTGTCCGAGTACGAACGACGGTTTGAAGGCAAACGGCTGCACGGGTATCCGTCTGGCTTTCAAACCATTCCTGATTCATGGGACATCTACACCTCTTCGCCGGCAGTCTTCAACGGACGAGTTTATATCGGTAGCGGCGATGGCAATGTTTACTGTGTAGATGCTGTCACTGGAATTCTGCAATGGAAGTTTGCTACTGGTGACATCGTGCATGCCTCCCCCGCAATTGCGAATAACACCGTCTATATCGGTAGCTGGGACAGTTATCTTTACGCGCTCGACGCGGAGACGGGCCAGGAGAAATGGCGTTTCAAAACCGGTGAAGATACGTACATCCGTAATCAACAGGGCTTTCAATCTTCACCGGCAATCAGCGACGGAACTATTTATGTTGGTTGTCGAGACGGACATCTCTATGCAGTCGATGCCGCGACAGGTCGTAAACGCTGGGACTATCCCACGAATAAAGGGTGGGTCAATAGTACGCCGGCGATCCGTGGTGGCGTGGTCTACGCCGGAACGTCGGACGGCTACCGGTTCTTCGCGCTTGACGCGAAAACGGGGCGCTTGAAATTCACCCTCGACGCCAAAGGCGCCGTGTTCTCATCTCCTGCACTTGCCGCCGACATGGTTTACTTCGGCGTATCAAACGGGCGGTTGCTGGCGGTTGATGCAAAGTCAGGCAAGCTGTTGTGGGACTTTCAGACCGAAGGATCGAAGCGCGACCCGTTGAAGATGCTGAAACCAGATGGCGGTTTGAACAACGAAGCGATCTATGCACGTTATTTTGGTGACTACCAGGACATGGTGCTGGCGTTTTATCGCGTGTTCTCCGTGGGCGCAGTCTGGTCTTCACCAGTCGTTGATAAAGGGGTGGTCTATTTTGGCAGTACCGACGGATTGTTGTATGCCGTTCACTGAAACTCGATTCGCTAAGTATCGCTTGCCAGTGAAGCGAACACCCGGTTTCTCTTTTCTGATCCCAGATCTTTCACGACCCAGGGTTTATCCAGGTAGTCGAGAATGATTCTGCGAAGTTCTGCGGCGGCAGTGGGATCCAGTTTACGCGTTTCTGAAACAAGCCTGGTCAAAGAACTCTCATCGTTTTGAGGGTAATTGGTTACAAAAACCGGAATGCAATACTCGGTTCGGCGAATCCCATCGGCTGTCGCTAGCTCATTAGCAAAAAAGCTGGCTGACATATTTAGTGAGGAATCCGGGCTCACGCGATACAGGTGTGCAAGTTCCGCGCACACCGGTTGATGCTGAGCAATCAGTGACTGAATATGAGGAACGTAGAGATCCAAAGCCTCATGTCCCATGCGAAGCAACGCCCGTATCAATTGTTGCTTAAAAGGTAGAGCCTGTGTCGAACGAGCTAACATTTCCAGTCTCTGCGCAATTTCCTGGGTGCTATTCCGAGTCAACACCTCGAGCGCAACTCCCCACAGTTCAGAGTCCTCGTGCTCTACCTTTTCCAACAGATAATCGCGAAGCTGGGTTCGGTCCGTTTCGTTGAGGCGTTGATAAAGATCCGATATAGCAGCGACTGAATAATATCCGGCGTCCTTATCGGCTTTATGGTCCTCAACTATCTGACGCACCAGCGATGCTAATTCGTCTTTTGTCATCAACGTATTTGCTTGAATCCTCCCAGTACTGGTCCACCGAATACGAACTCAAAGCCTCCTCCGGCCCGATTGAAAACATTACCCGTAACGCGCCCGGACCGAAGTAATGTCGGCAATGCCTGGGCATCCACCGCGAAAACCGCAGTAGCAGTGTTCTTAGCGGGCAAAGCGAGCTCGATCTGAGCTTGAAGTGGCGAAAGGTTTCCCTTATTCGTAAGAAATACTTCTTTCGCTCCTGGTGCTCCGATCTGACCTGATTCCCTGATCATTGCAGCGGTCGCTTCGTCAGTGTAATAGAAAAGCGTCTTGCCTTCCGCTTCTCCCAGTTTAAGTATGCCCTGCTCTGCGGCTTGCGCTGCACCTCTCTTACTGACGGCAGATAGAACCCCTCCATTCGTTCCGATCTCCGCTGCTGCGGTGCCGAAGTTAATGAAGGACTTCTCGTAATTTCCAACAGTGTAATTAAAGAGAAACTCCCGCGTCGATCGGCCACCGGGTAACCAGTCCAAAAGAGACGGGGGCAGGCCCGTAAACTTCCAGTATTCTTTTTGGGCTTCACGGAAGCTGTACTGCGTCGCAGATTTCTGGAAGGCATTCGGGTTTAGGGCTACATAAGTGCCATCAAGCATGTCAACAATAAAGTTGGTGACAACGGTGGCGCCCTTCTTTTCCAACTCCTCCTTGCTTCCGTACCACTCATAATAGATCGTGTCACCTTTAACGTAGCTGCCCCAGATTAGACCTTCGGGATCAATCAAGGTCAGCGGTTTGTTCAAGCAGTAAGCGTAACGATTCCAGCTCTGAGGATGGTGCGGCTTACCACTCGAAAGTAATGGATCGGACGACGTAAATCGTCCCTGGGCGCTTGCATAATATCTAGCCCCAAAGTAGTCGAGACCGTTTTCGGTATCGCGTTCTTTACCGGTAAATTTCTGCCGCAGGCCATCGCCTGTAACAACGAAGCCCATGCCAGTGGTTCGGCCACCGACGCCTGAGCCAACCTCGTCGCCGAAAGGCATGTAGTCGTGACGACTGACAACTCCGGCGCTGGAGTTCGTTACTACGCGGGGTGAGCCGAGGTGGTCGGAAGTGATGTATCGGGTGCCTGGGCTTGGTTCAATGGTCGCAATCAGTCCCGTTGCGCCGTAGATATATTCCTTCTTCAAACTGCCATTCGTCAGATCATATTCCGCCAACAACCGGCTGCTGCTGTAGACCATCCGCAATGTCTCGCCGCCTGTGAAGTTCTTGCGGATGCGATTGCCATCGCCGTCGTAGCGATATACATCAGTGGCGCCGTTCACAGTCTTCAGCTTGTTCTCGGCGTCATAACCAAATGACTGCACGCCGTCATTCGTCAGATTGCCTGCCGAGTCGTAACTGTAGCCGGAGTTGGTGATACGGTTCGCAGTGTTGAAGTAAAGGCTCTGGTTACCACCGCCAAGATCGATGGCACGATTTCCGTAGCGATCGTATTTGTTGGTTTGCGACCACGCGCCGCCGCTCTCAGATGAGGTGGTCAGACGATTCATTTCGTCGTAACCAAAGCTCTGCGTATAGCTCAGACCGCCACCCAGATAGCTTACGGTCTGCATAGTGCCATTGTTGTTTGCGGTGCCGTAGTTGTACGTCAGTCGCAGCGTGCTCGAATCAGTGCTTGAAGTACCGAGGCCAATTTCAGTCGATTGCTGTCTGCTGTTGAAATCAGTGTGCTCCCATAAATTGTTTCCGAGCTTCATCACTGAAATACCACCGTGCGCCGCATACTTCATGCGGTTGGTGCTGTCGGTACCAGCGGCGCCGACGTAATACACTCCGCTTTGCTGGTCGCGCACACCTGCCATCCGGCCGGCAGCATCGTATTCCATCGAGATCACACGACCCGAAGGATAGGTAATCGAGACATGTGCGCCGGCGCGGTTGTAGCCGTAACCCAGCGAATATGTTTGGCCATCAGTGACCTGATTCCCTGCCGTTATTCGACCGAGTGCGTCATAAGCAGTGTGGTTGTTCACGGAGACACTCGAGCTTACAGACGTCAAACGCCCCTTTGAGTTTGCAACGCCGGCAGCGTCGTACGTGTAAGTGACAGTCGGTGTGCCGTCCGAATAACTTCGTGAGGTGATGCGATTCAGCGAGTCGTATGCAAAGGTAGTCGTAATGCTGCGGGCATCAACTCTGCTCGCTACGTTGCCGTTGTTGTCATAGCTGAAAGTAGCTGTGCCACTCTCGGGATGGCTGGCTGAACTCAATCGCTTCAATGAGTCGTAGACAAATGTCCGCGTTTGAGCGCCCTGCGAAACAGTTGTCAGATTATCCAGTGCATCGTAGGAATAAGTGGTGGGTTGATTCGGGGAACTTATGGAACCCAGCGCTCCACTTGAATTAGGCTCATCGACCCGGCTCAGTCTCCCGAGACCATCCTTAATGCTGCGCCGGACTTTGCCGACCTGATCGCTGACCGTCGTCGCATTGGCGTCATAAGAAGTGAGGACCGCACCAGTGGTCGATGAGTTGGTCCCCCAGGGCGCAGGCAAACTTGCGCCAGCCAGTGTTTCGACTGCAATTGTGCGCCCGCCTTTGTCAGTACGCGCACGCGTCCACCCCATTGTTGTCTCGGAACCAGCGGCCGATGAGGTACTCGCCCGATAGGGGTTCGATGTCAGTTTGTAACTGCCCAGAACGGAATTATTGGCAGCCAGACATTCTATAGTGCTAGCCGGCTGACAGGGATTGCTCACCAGATAACGAGTCTGGACCTTGATGCCGGTTGTTTCGTCAGTGGCACTCTGGGTTGAGGCATCCTCCAACTGCCGCGCCAAACGAATTCTGCCGAGTTGATCATAATGCTGAATCGTTACGAGCTTACCATCGCCGAGACTACTGAGATCGGCCCGCACGATGACACGTCTATTGACATCCGAGTATTCCGTAGCAGTGCGTGTCTCCTCGGTTTTTCCTTCGGCCGCTTTGACTAATGTCGGCCGCCCGAAAACATCGTAAGTGGTCGCTGTCGCCACGTTGTTGTCAACATCAGTGACACGCGTAACGGCGCCGGTGGTAAAGTCGTACTCACGAGTTTCAGTCCGTTGCACCGCTGTCTGATAGGCGGTCTTAAGCTGGGTTGGATAAAGGTCAGTGAAGCCACCTATGCTGCCGTAAACAATCTGAGTTTGCGTCCCGCGTGCATCCGTTGTCAGCGTGGGACTCCCGTACTGGTTATATTGCGTCGAGGTTGAAATCGAATTGCCTGAAGTTAGCGGATTGCTGTACGCGCCCTTGGTCGAGTCCCACTGTTTTTGTTGCGTCAGATTGCCGGTCGTAGCTGCATTGTCGTAGAAAAATTCAGTCCGCGTGAGGTTCGTCGACCCATTGGTGGTTACAGTCGAGGCCGGTATGTTTTTGAGAGCTGGTGACGTCGGAATCCAGTAACTATCCCCGTCGTTCGAAGTGCTATCAGAGGCGTCAGGCGTAGCGGCGACAAAGCTGTTGGTTGTCACCCGCTTTATGACAGCACCAGCGGGTATCATCGGATTCCCATACTGGTCGCGAGTTATCGTTGCGTAATCGACCCAGTCATATTCCCTGACACTGGTGACGTTACCATTCTTGTCGTAGCTGTAGTCCCTGATTGCAGTCTTCGAACATGTACCATTGGCATCCCGAATGGTTGTAAATTCGGTCTTGACGTACATGTTGATACGCGCCGGATTGTAGGGGTCGATGCCGGTGTAAGGGTCGTAGGCGGATGTTGAGAAGAAATTCTGCGGCCGATTTCCCTGCCAGACCTTTTCGTTTACTGTGCCGTCCGCATTCTGGGTGGAAAAAACGGGTTGTCCGAGTTGTGTGACCACCCCACCATCAGGCGACGTGATTTTTGCGTAGCCTGGAGTGATCTCGTAGTTCCAGCTTTCGGTAACGGGAGTTGACGCACCATCGTATTGCTGCTGGTACGTTATGCTCTTTCGCGTTATGTTGTTGTTCAGGACGTTGGTCCACAGGTAGCCCCAGCCCGGACCATTTTGCCCGTCCATTAGATATTGATATTGGGCCTGTGCACCCGAAGGCAGAGTTACAGAGCTTAGTTCTCCCCAGCCGTAAGAAGGCGTGCAGCAGGGACTACTGCCCCAATCAGCGGCGTTGTAACCAAACAGATATTGCAGACCACCCGTCGCGGCAGGCAGATCAATCCTCGATACCACGTACAGAGAGTTGAGCATGTCCGGATACCCATCGGGATCGTGCCCGTGCTGGCCCAGTTCTTCCGTTGAATACATCTTGAAGACCTGGACGCTTTTCCAGTAGACCTGATACGTCAGGTCAGCTCCGCCGACGCCCGGCACATGAATCACATCTCCACCGCTGAACCCGCCATGTTCGAGGATGACCTTACGACCAAGTTGGTCCATCAACTGCGTGGCCGCATGACCGTTGTAGGTGACATTGGACCACTCGACATAGTTGCCGTTGCGATCAGTTATCCTGGTGCCGAAGTTCGTAACCTTCGTGCCATCAGGGAAATATAGTGTCCAGGGATTATTCCACCAGTTAGCGTCGGAATCGTGTTGTACATCGAGCCTGATATAGCTGCCGTCAAACGTGTAGTAAGTTACGTTGTTCGTAAAATAAGGAACGTCAGAGACATATGCGCCGTTGTATCTCGATTGATAGCCATCCGGACGAATGTCGGAATAGCCCTGATCGATCGTTGAACCGACGCGCGGAAAGAATTCGCGTACGCTCCCGTCCGGGAAAGCAACTTTCACTTTATAGTGATAGATAGTTGCCTGGTCTGGATACTGCGGCGCGATCTCCGGAGGAAACTGGTACATGCGGTCGATCAGTTGTATCTGGTAGCCGCTGCCGTAATGCCAGCCACCCTGATCACTCGTCATCAGTACGTTGCGGATGATGATCTGCGGTTGGCCAAAGACCATGTGGTCCCAATCTTCATAGTACTCAGTGCGGCTGTCGTATAACTTGGTGTTGTAATGAAGGTTGAGCTGGCCCGACATTCCTCCGCGCCCCGGAGACAGCTTTCCCAGCGCCAGATTCAACATCACGTTGCCACTGCTGGTATCTACCGTCTCGATATCCGATAAAGCGAAGGAACCTCCCGGCTGAAAACCGCGATTCGGCGTAGAGTCCTGACCCCACGCAAGCAATGGAAGCAAAAGAATTATTATCGTTGTAACCAACAGGGCGGTAAGTTTGCTGTGTCTCGAGAGTAAGAGTGCTCTGGTCATGATAGTTGTTCCTATGAAGTTGTAAGGGATCCTGTTTGCGTTACTGTTGGAAAACGCCATCGTCAGCACGGCGCCCAAACTGGGCCGATCGAACATTCAGTACAAAAACTGATTTGCCGTTCTCCAGACGTTCAATCCGACGCGCCATCTTCTGGCCATCTTCATCACGCCAGTCACTAACCCTGGTCTCAACGTTTATTTCCGAACCGTTGCGGTTAATGACATAAGTAACACGCTCGAGCAGTAAGGTTTCGGAGTTGAAGTAATAGAGTTTCGCCGCTCGTTCTTCGCCTGATGCGTCTATTCGATCGGCAATTTTATAGATATCGAAGTATGGGCCACTGTAATCAGGATTTGAGCCATCATCCGTTCGGAAGCGCGAGCCAAGAAAACGCATGGCGTTGCCCTGCATCTGAGTGTTAAAGAAGTGTTCGGCGCTGTCGTAGTTGAGTGATTCGACCAGATCGAGTTCGTCGGGCGCGGGTTGTCCTTTGATTTCCTGTTTGTCAAAAGTGATCAGGCGGTTCTGATGATCATTCTGAATGTCGAGACGCAGCTTGTCAGGGAACTCCAGAGTGGCCGTAATTCCGCGCGCCTGCGAAACAGCAGATGAACGCAGTTCCCCTGTGATGGTAAGACGCTCTTTTCCGGGTGTTTCCAAACGATTGCCAAGTGCATTCAGATGCATTGCCAGTTTTGGAGAGAGGCGACTACGCCTTACATAATCTCTATCTTTACTTCGCTGTCGTCTTTCGAGCGTTGGACCACCGGCGCTGGTACGGCGCATCACACGGGTAGCAGCAAACCCAGCCACACTCAGGCTTACCACAATTATCAAGAACCACCACAGATTCACCTTAATCTTCTTTGACATAGAGTTCTCCTGGTCCATCACTCTGGTTTCACTAAACAGAATGATAGATATTCGACGAGAGCCAAACGCTTACAGTAAGGCTCAACGCAGTTATAGATTCACAACGCAATTGGAAGATTTTGCCGCGGGTCTGGGCCACGGACGCACTACCAAGCAGTGTTCTAATAATGTTGAATCACTCTGGGTAGGCCGAGAAGAGTGTTGGGTGGAATCAACGCTGCTCAATCTACTCTTGGCATGGACCACTGTCAACAGAAATTTTGGTGCAATCTGATCTTCACCGGTCGTTGATGTCTTTCCACTTGACGCACATTGAACTCAAGACTACATCAGCCATTGCTTGATTTGATCGGCAGTCAGGTTTCCGCCGCAGATGACCGTGGCGATCAGTTTATTTTTAAAGCGTTTTTGATCTTCCAGGATCGCGGCGAGGCCGACTGCGCCCGAAGGCTCTACTACCAATCCCAGATGCTCGTGTAAAAGTTTCATCGCTTGCAGCATCGAACCATCACCTACCAATACCACGTCATCAACAACGCCCTGCATATCATGGATCACTTCGGGAACCGGCAACCTGACGCCAATGCCATCTGCGATCGTATCAATCGCCGGGTATTCCACGACCCGTCCCGTACGCCATGACTCGTACATGGCCGGCGCGCCTCGAGCCGCAACGCCGATAATCTGCGTACGCCGGGAGTGGGCCTTCACCCATCTCCCGATTCCTGTGAGCAGCGCGCCATTGCCGAGTGCGATCAGCATGAGATCAAACTCTTCCTTCCAGCGCAGCAATTCGAGTCCTATCGTCCCAGCGCCCTCGCCGGTCGCTGGCTCAAGACTGTCTTCCACCATCAGCATCCCGGAGCTCATCGCACTGCGTTTTGCTTCCAGCTTGGACGAATCAAAATCCGCGCCTTCCAGTCGCACTTCGGCGCCCAACGCACGCATCTTTTCAACCTTGAGCGGGTTAGCGTTAATACTGGCGTACACAACCAGCGGCACTCCTCTCGCACGGCACGCATAGGCCATCGCTTGACCGAAGTTGCCGGCACTGGCACAGACCAACGGCTTATCAGTTTCAAGTTGTGAGACGAAGTAAGACGCGCCGCGTCCTTTGAATGAGCGGATCGGGTTAAGTGTTTCAATCTTTACAACCAGATGGCACCCGATGATCGGATCAAGCGCTTCGGCTCGATACTGCGGCGTGTTCAGAAAGACAGGCTCAATCAACTCCATTGCACGTTCGATGTTCGCGAGCTTAAGCCGATGTTCAAACATAGTCTTGATTCTACACCTCAACGTGTAACGGAAGTATTGACCTCCAAAAACTCCTCCCTTATCTTATCCGCACTAAACGGAGCCCTCCTCACGATCGTGAAATACAATTGAAGTTACAACCGTACGAACAATGCATTCATCAACTCTTCGAGTCCAGGGTTGAAGTTGCGCCCGGTGCTATCGCAACGGTCTTCAAGCAAGAAGAATTGTCCTACCAGTCTCTGAACCGCCGCGCAAATCAGCTCGCACATTATCTGCGCCGGTTGGGTGTGGGGCCGGAGGTGATTGTCGGATTAGACGCCGAGCGGTCGCTGGAGATGCTGATCGGAGTGTTAGCCGTTCTCAAAGCCGGCGGAGCCTACGTTCCACTCAGCACGCAATATCCGTCCTCGCGCTTGTCACAAATATTGAGCGAGACGCAGGCGCCGATCTTGTTAACGCGTGAGCAGTCGAGTTGGCAATTGTCCAATACTGAAGTTCAAGTGATCAGGCTGGACGCTGATTGGCAATTGATTTCAGGCGAAAGTGATAAGAACCCTGACAATGTTACTGAAATCGACAATCTCGCCTATGTAATCTATACGTCTGGTACAACCGGCACGCCTAAAGGCGTGATGATTACTCATCGAGGACTAACGAACCACAGTCTTGATATCGGACTGCGTTACCAATTGCGTCCTGACGATCGCGTATTGCAATTTGCTTCTCTTACTTTCGATGCGGCTGCTGAAGAAATATTCCCCACGCTGCTTACCGGTGGCGCCGTCGTCCTGAGAACCGACGAGATGCTCATCTCACGCTTCGGAAGCACCGCCGAAGCGATGGGCATTACCGTTCTGAATCTGCCCCCATCTTACTGGCGCGAATGGGTCGACCAGCTTTTACTCGCTGACGATCGCGTACCATCCTCTCTCCGTCTACTCATCGTCGGTAGCGAAAAAGTTCCCGGCGCCATTTACGCAGCCTGGCGAAAGATCGCGAGAGACGATATCAAATGCCTCAACGCGTATGGCCTCACCGAGACCACTATTACTTCAACGATTTATGATTGCTGCCTGTCAGCAGTCGAAGAACAAGATTGTCTGCCAATCGGGCGACCCATTACTGACACGCAGCTTTATGTGCTCGATGAAAGTTTGAACCCGGTCAACTCTGGAACTGCCGGAGAACTGTACGTTGGAGGCGCAGGACTGGCGCGCGGCTATCTCGGACTCCCGGCATTAACGGCCGAGAAGTTTATTCCCAATGCATTTAGTGACAACGCGGGTGAACGTCTTTATAAGACCGGCGACCGTGCTTGTTTCATGCCTGATAACAACCTGGAGTTTTTGGGCCGGCTGGACCGTCAGGTAAAGATCAGAGGTTTTCGCGTCGAGCTGCAGGAAATTGAGTCAGTACTTGCTCGACATCCAGCCGTAACGACAGCCGTGGTCACGGCTCACGACGATTCTTCCGGCAACACACGTCTTATCGCCTACGTCATCTCACGTCCGAGCGCATCGTCAAGTAATGGGCCAGGCACGATCGAGTCTGAGCAGCTTGCGCAATGGCAATTGGTCCACGACGACGAAGTCTTTAATCAAATCTCTGCCAGTCATGACCCGACCTTTAACATTAGCGGGTGGAACAGCAGTTACGATGGCTTACCTATATCCGAAGAAGAGATGCGTGAATGGGTCAGCGAATCGGTGGAACGGATTCTTTCACTGCGGCCGAACAGGATATTGGAGATCGGCTGTGGCACAGGATTGCTTCTCTTCAAGCTCGCCCCGCAATGCTCGCGCTTCATAGGCACTGACTTCTCCCGCGCCGCTTTGAACTACATCAGGAAGCAATTGCAAAAGCGACCGCTGGACCATGTTTCGCTTCTCGAGCGAGCCGCTGACAACTTTGAGGGCATAGAAGAAAACTCATTGGACGCGGTCGTACTCAATTCAGTTACTCAGTATTTTCCGACTGCCGATTACCTCACACGTGTTCTCGAGGGTGCAGCTCGTGTCATCGCGCCAGGCGGATTTATCTTCGTCGGCGACGTCCGCAGTCTGCCAATGCTGGAGACTTTTCATGCTTCAGTCGAATTACAGAAGGCTGGTCCACAGCTTTCCAGCGAACAGTTACACCAATACATTCGCATGCGAGTGACGCAGGAGGAAGAGCTGATCGTAGACCCACAGTTCTTCTTTGCACTGAAACGACGCGTGGCGAAAATCAGTCACGTCGAAATCATGCCGAAGCGAGCCCTCCACCGGAACGAGATGTCGAAGTTTCGTTACTCGGCAATAATTCAGGTGGGCTCGCCGGTGTCTTTCGCTGCCGTTGATGAGTGGCTCGACTGGGACGATCAGCGTCTGAATTTTGATAAAGTCCGCAGGCTGCTCGACGAACACAAGACTGAGGCGCTTGGGATCACACGCGTGCCCAACGCCAGAATCACAAAAGATGTGAAGCTCGTTGATTGGCTCAGGAGCTCCGAATGTCCCGCCACTGTCGAGAAACTCCGCGAAGGTTTGTTACGGCTCGAAGAAACTGGCGTAGATCCGGAAGACTTTTGGGCGCTGCAGGACCAGTTGCCTTACGCTGTCGAGCTCAGCTTTGCACGCCATGCGGCCGACGGTCGCTATGATGTCGCATTCCGGCGGCGCGTGAGTTCCGATCACAAGCGAGAGGTGTTCCCTTTTCCGTTGTCGCCCGCAGACGCCGAGCCAGGCAGCTATACGAACAACCCTTTGCTTGATAAGCAGGCCCGGCAGATCGTGCCGGAGCTAATGAGCTTTGCGAAAGCCCAATTGCCCGCTTACATGGTTCCTTCCACTTTCGTCTTACTGGATAAGTTGCCGCTAATGACGAACGATAAGATCGATTACCGCGCTCTGCCCGTACCGGAAAATCTCAGGCCGGAGACGGCTGGCGAGTTCCTCGCTCCCCGCACGCGAACGGAAACGCTTTTGGCAGCAGCGTGGGAAGAAGTACTGGACGTCGAACGGGTTGGCTTCAACGATCACTTTTTCGACTGTGGTGGTCATTCGCTCCGCGCGCTCCGCGTACTGTCCCGAGTGCAGCAGTGTTTTAAAGTTGAGCTGTCATTGACCGACGTATTTACTACTCCGACCCTTGCCGGTCTCGCAGAAGTGATCGAGCGCAAGCAACTCGAGTTGATGAATGATAACGAGGCCAGGCGGCTGCTCGCCGAATTGGACCACCTCTCTGAGGAGGATACCAGGCGCGTGTTAATTGCAGAGAATGAAGAGATCGTTTCAAGTGACGGTTATCGCGAGCGGTTCCCTTCTCTTTCAACGGCAAAACTCCGCCTTCTCATTATCCGCTGGGGTGAACAACTTGCTGCAAGAGAAGATTCGGTATCGTGTACGTCAGGAGTGCCGCCACTCAAACGCGTCGCGCGCAACGAGTTTCCACTTCCGCTTTCTTTCGCGCAGGAAGCGCTGTGGCCTCTGCACCAGTCGGAAACCACCCATCTCTACCACTTCCGCGTCGCGTGGCGCCTGGAAGGACCGCTGGATGCTTCTGCGTTAAAACAAGCGCTGGATCAAGTTATCAATCGTCACGAAATATTACGCATGCGATTCGTATCGCGCGCGGGGCAGGTGGTCCAGATTCCGAAGGCAGATGCGAGTCTTCAGTTGACTTACGATGATCTGCGCGACCTGGCCGCTGAAGATCGCCAGGCGCGCCTCGAGCAGATGCGCGAGGCCGAAGCCCGCGAGCCGTTTGACCTCGAACGTGGACCAGTAATCCGTGGGCGCCTGCTGCGTCTCGATGGAGAGGACCATGTGCTGTTGCTGACTGTCCATAATCTCGTCAGCGATTCCGCATCTATGGGAGTACTGAAGACGGAAGCAGCCATGCTTTATCAATCATTAGTTACCGGTCAGCCCTCTCCGTTACCGGAACTTCCAGTGCAGTATGCCGACTATGCAGCGTGGCAGCGCGGGTGGCTCCAGGGAAAGGCGCTCGAGGAGCAAGTCTTATACTGGCGGAAACACCTGGGCGATCCGCCGCCAGTGCTGGAATTTCCCGCCGACAAGATATTGGCTAACGGACGATATCTCGGGGCGAATCATCGTTACCTGGCAGGTGAGGAACCGATGATACTCAGCGCCCGCCTGGTGGAAGCGCTCAACGCATTGAGCCACAGAAAGAACGTAACGCTTTATATGACATTGTTGGCCGCCTTCAAAGCGCTTCTCTTCCGATACACACAACAGTCAGCGATCGTTGTGGGGACGCCCATCTCCGGCCGCACGCGCAAGGAGACGGAGAGGCTGATCGGACTTTTCGTAAACAACCTCGCGATCCGTTCAGATCTTTCCGGGGATCAAACTTTTAGCGACCTGTTGGGCCATGTGAGAGAGGCAACGATGGGAGCCTTCGCGCACCAGGATTTATCCTACGAGAAATTGACTGATGAGTTGCTCCGCGAGACAAGCCGCAGTCACATTCCTCTCTCTCAAGTAATGTTTATTCTTCAAAACGCGCGGCCTGCCGCGCTCCGCGCCTCGAAAGGTATCAACCTCAAGTTGAGTTCACTTTATTACATGAGCAAACTCACGAGGTATGACTTATCGGTAACGGTAGTGGAGATGCCGGGGAATTACAACGGCTGGATTGAGTACCGCAAAGACTTGTTTGACGCCACGACCATCATCCAACTAGGGGATAACTACCGTGCGCTGCTGGCGGATGTAGCAGCCAACCCGGAGCGCCGCATTGCCGAGTTACTTCCCTCTCTCAGATTGAAAAGTTAGCCACAAAAAGGCACAAAAAGCACAAATGATAAGAAGGATCACGAAGCGTGACTCTTCTAATCATTTTTGTGCTTTTTGTGCCTTTTTGTGGCTAAAACGACGCGTGACACCAGCGCGTATAAATAATGCGCTCGTCGTCCAGAAGCTGCCGGCGGCCGTGCAACATGCGGGTGTTGTCAAACATTAGCAAGTCGTCTTTCTGCCAGCTCACCTCCGCGGTTAGACCAGCGGCGACGCGGGAGAGTTCCTCAACCAGAGGGTCAGAGAGTTGGTCGTCCTCTTCAAACACCGCCATCGTCTTTTCATTCCTGTCAAAGTAGAAGATGACATTGTTTACAAAGGCTGCTTGATCGCTGAATCTCGGTGGCTTGAGGGCCGCCTCGCGATGATCGAGGTACAAGATGCGATCCGTCATCGTGAAGGAATCCTCAATCGAGTGCTCCTTCAGAAACTGCAGCACTTCTTCAACGGAGCTCGTCTGGAAAAAACGCTCCCAGATCACCTCCTGGAATCGCATCCTGAATCTCAAACGCTTACTTTCCAAAAGCTGGCGGACTTCAGCGGAGAGATGCTGCGGGATTTGAGTGCCATCGCAAATGGTCGTGCGGCCACCACTCTTAGTCGGCCTGACGCAGTAGAACCACCCCATTTCCGGTCGCAAAGGATAGGGCAGATATGAGAACTCACCGTGGATGGTGATGGCGTCTGCGCCATAGTCAACCGTCTGCACGGTGTCGTCGCCCACCATCGTCCGGTTGACGGACGGATGGATGAAAAAGTTTTTTCCGAATCTCTCGGTAAACATGCGAAAGCCATTCTCATCACCAAAGTTGAAGCCACGAAAGAGAATGGCGCCGTACTGTTTGTAGAGCCGAATTACTTCATCGCGATCGAGATTCATCGGGTCTCCATCGCCACGATTTACCATAATGCAGGCACTCTCGACACTACTCGGCGTATCGAGATGCTCAAGATCAAATTTCTTATTCATAACGAAGTGCATCAAGCGGATCAACTCTCGTAGCTCGCAGCGCCGGGATATAACAAGCCAGCAGCGCCACCGTCATCAACAGCAACGACACGGTCACAAGCGTTAGCGGATCCGTTGCGCTTATGCCGTGCATTTGACTCAGCAACAATTTTCGCAGCGGGATCGTCGCGATGAGCCCGATTACTACGCCAATCACTGCCAGAATTAGCCCCTGTTTAAGTACCATCTTCAGCACGTCGCGTTGTTGCGCGCCGACTGCCATCAGAATTCCAAATTCCTTCGTCCGCTCTGTGACGGAGTAAGACATCACACCATAAATACCGACTGTCGCGAGGATGAGCGCGACAACGGCGAAGATTATCAACAACGTGGTCATGAAACGCGGCTGCGACAAAGTGTCGGCAATTACCTGGTCCATCGTTCTGATCTTAGCTACCGGCTGCTCCTTATCCACAGCCTGCACCTGGCGACGCACTTCCTGCGAAAGGCTGAGCGGATCAGCGCTGGAGCCGCGCACGACGAGCATCATGCGTGGCACGGTTCTTTGCGGATACGGTACATACATTTCCTCGCTTGCCTGCGTTTGGACCACAGATGTCTTGGCGTCACGAACGACGCCGACAATCTCGCACGTCAAACGATCGAGGGTGTAGGTAATCCTCTTGCCGAGCGGATTCTGGTCTTGAAAGTAGCGCCGCGCCATGCTCTCGTTGATTATCATGACGCGCGGACCGGCCGCGGTGTCGCGTTCGTTGAACATTCGTCCCTGCACGAGTGGGATCCCCATGGTCTCAAAATACTGCGGACTGACGACGCGCAGCCGGCCTTGCGGGTTCTGAGCTCCTTGATCTACCTGGCCTTCCGGAAAGAACAGAACAGTGCTGCCAGGCTCGTCCAGGTGCAGCCGCGTTGTCATACCCGCTGAAGTTACGCCGGGTAAGCTCTTAACCTTCTCCAGTAGTTGATCGTAGAAGACCGCTTGCGCGGCAGGATTGGCATAGCGTGAAGCCGGAAGCACGAGTTGCATCGTCAAGACCCCACGCGGGTTGAGACCTGTGTCCACGTTACGCAAGCGCAGGAAGCTACGAATCAATAAGCCCGCGCCAATGAGCAGGACCAATGTCAGGGCGACCTCCGCGACTACGAGCGCCTGATGCAACCGGTGGCGGCGGACGCCGCCTGAGTCGCCGCGTGCGCCTTCTTTGAGCGACTCGTTTGAGTTGGTCCTGGCCTGAAGTAGTGCTGGAGCTACCCCAAACACTACACCCGTTAAAACAGAGATCAGCAACGTGAAGATCAGCACCCAGCGGTCAAGCTGGATCTCACCGGCGCGTGGTATCACCTCTGAACCCATACCAAGCACGAGTTTCAGTCCCAGAAACGCCAGTAGTAATCCGACCACTCCGCCGACGACTGAAAGCAGTATGCTTTCCGTTAGCGTCTGCCGGATCAAGCGCCAAAAAGTAGCGCCTAACGTCATGCGGACGGCGATCTCCCTTTGTCGCGACGCCACTCGCGCCAGCAGGAGACTGGCGACATTAGCGCACGCGATGAGCAACACAAACGCGACTGCCCCCAACAGGATCCACAGTGTCGAACTAATGTCTCCGACCAGATATTCGCGGAGCGAGCCCGCCCCCATACCATTCGCTGCGTCGCCGTTTCCGGAAAAGGCTTGCTGATATTGTTCGCTGATAACATTCAGAGACGCGCGAGCCTGCTCCAAAGTGACTCCTGACTTCAGCCGTCCGAAGACCGCGAGGTAGGTTCCTCCGCGCTGAATCTGTTGCGGAGTCAGGAAGTTTGTCTCATAGACTCTTGGCACCCACAGATCGATTTTTTCCTCGAAGAGCTTGAAACCGGCGGGCATGATGCCGACAACAGTCAACGACTGTCCGTCAGCCGTGATGCTCTGACCAATCATGTTCTGGGTTCCGCCAAACTGACTCTGCCAGAGCTCATAACCGATAATGACGACTGGAGCAGCGCCGGGTTGATCTTCTTCTGGAGCGAAAGTGCGTCCATACGCTGGGCCAATCCCAGTCGCGCGGAAGAAGCCTTCGGAGATATGTGCGCCCGGCACGAGCATCGGCCCTTCCGGTCCCATCACACTAAAGTTGCGCGTCGTGTAAGCAGCAACCGCGTCGAAAGACTGTTGCTGATTGCGCAGGAAGTCAAAACGCGGATATGAAAATCCGGTCGGACTGCCGCCGCGCTTCGGATCCGTTTCCCAGAGCATCATCAACCGCTCTGAGTCTTTGTAAGGTAACTGTCGCAATAAAACCGCGTTGACGATGGAGAAAATCGCCGTGTTGGCTCCGATGCCGAGCGCGAGCGCCGTAATTGCTACAACCGCGAAGGACGGATGTTTCAGCAACATGCGCGCGCCGTAACGCAAGTCTTGCCATAATGAGTTCATAGTTTGTTCTCCAGCCGTTGCAACTACGCTAACCGTCCATCGAGGAGTTGAACCGTGCGATCGGCGTAGCGCGCATAGCGCGGGTCGTGAGTGACGATGCAGACGGTAGCCCCGCCTTGATGCAACTCGCGCAAAAGATCCATCACCTTCTCTCCATTTGCTGAATCGAGGTTGCCGGTCGGCTCGTCTGCTAAGAGCAAAGAAGGGCTGCCGGCAACAGCGCGAGCGACCGCCACACGTTGTTGCTGACCGCCCGAAAGTTGCGACGGGTAATGCTTAGCACGGTGGCTCATCCCCACACGCTCGAGAGCCTCAGCAGCGCGGCGGCGGCGCTCGTCCGCCGGCATCTTGCGAAACGTCATCGGACGTTCGACGTTCCCGAGGACCGTTAGACTTCCGATAAGGTTGAATGCTTGAAAGATAAATCCAATGTGCTGGCCGCGAAGGCGCGCGCGTTCATTGCGCGACAGTTCTGTGACGAGCTCGCCAGCGAGCAAATACTCGCCCTCCGTCGGAGAATCGAGCAGTCCGATAATCGACAGCAAGGTTGACTTGCCGGAGCCTGAGGGACCGGAAATCGCGACATACTCGCCACGATCTATATCGAGATCAAGATCGGAAACGGCGCGAGTTTCCAACTCATCTGAGTAGAAAATCTTCGACAGATTTCGAATGCATACCAAAGGCTGCGTTGAAACCACCTCCGGCGCTGAGGGTGCGGTTAAGGTCGTGACGTTTTCCATCTCTAAATCTTACAGAGTTTTACCTATTTGAGTTTCAAGACCGCCAAGGGAAACAAAGTGTCAGGGTTGGGAGGGCAGACAGTTTACCACCAGAGGTTCGGTTGTCAATGAACCGCTGCTGCGCAAGAGCCCGCTGCAGGTAGCGACTTCATGCTGTTGTTATTCCAGCACCTCGATGAATTCGTTGATAATTTGAGCAATGCTTTGGTCGATCGTTTCAGCCGAAAACGCGCTGCGAAGCTCATTCAAATAACTCAGGCCTCCGAGAATTATGTCTCGATCGGGAAGAAAATCTATGAGGCATGCCACTTCGTCTACGCCTATATCCTCTAATTCGCGCACCAGTTGTTTGCAGTCCGAGGGCGTGCCCATCAGTGACGCATGATGGAAATACCGCTCAAAAGTCAGATCAAGTAAGTCCTCCATGACGGCTGGAGATATGTCTTCCGGATTGATTTTGTGTCCACCGCTGATGACGCCTCCGCCAACTGCCGCCTTCTCTTCAAGACTAATCGCCGAACGCAGGTATTCGCGGAACGGAACTCTCACCTGGGCTTTCACAGTCTCAATATCCGACCCTAAAAATGTATGTAGCATCAGCGAAACTTTGCCCCGATTTGGATCAAAGCCATTGCGGTTGAGCGATTCCCTGTAACTTTGAATCTTCGCGGCAAGCGTTTCGACACTCTGTCCGATCAAATGCGTGAGGATGTTTGCACCGATAGCTCCAGCACTGATAAACGTCTCGACGTTGCCGGATGAGGTAATCCATACCGGCAATTCCTTTTGCAGAGGATTGGGATAGATCCTGACGCTAATCTCTTTACCGAAGCTGTTAAGGCAGGTGACCGGTTCGCCCGCCCACAACTTTTTGAGCAACTCGATCTGCTCGTACATCACGGCATGGCGCGTCGCATATCTCTCCGGGAAGAAGATGAAATCGTCGACGTTCCATCCCGAACCAAACGAAATCGCTACCCGTCCGCCGGAAAGGTTATCCACCATGGACCACTCTTCCGCTATTCGAAGAGTATGGTGCAACGGTGAGATAAGACTGCCGGCACGAAACTGAATGTTGCTGGTGATGGTGGAGAGGGCTGCGGTCGCCAGCGCGGGATTGGGGAATAGTCCCCCGAATTGATGGAAGTGACGCTCGGGCGTCCAGATACAGCAGAATCCATTTTGATCTGCGAACTTAGCAACATCGATCAGCAACTGATACTTGCAGTTACCGGCCTTCTGATCGGCATTCGAGAAAAACATGATTCCGAAATCCATTGTGCCTTCCTTCTCAGCACTGCTGAAGTAAAGAGAAATGATGTTGTACATCCGGGAACGGTGATGCTGTCTATGGGGCGATCGGTAATTCAATGTCGAGGTCTTGCCTTACCGAAGTGCGAATAATAAGATGAGTCGCCGCATTACTCCAGTGAAACGGTTATCCGCCGAGAAGAACAAGGAATACCGTGATTACCAATCCTGCATCCTCAGATTCGTCAGCTCCCATCTTCATCCTATCAACGCCGCGCAGCGGTTCAACCCTGCTTCGCTACATCATCGACACGCATCCGGAGGTGTGCTGTCCCAGCGAAATTTTATTAGGCGTGCTCTGTGAAGATCTGTATCTGGTGTTATCACTGACTCTCGGACAAACCCTGCCTGCGCCCGGTTCGCCTGCGAGTGAGCGTGTTGTCATCGCTGAAGTGAGGCGAATCGTATCGGAGATCATGGGTTCTTATGCGGCCGCAAAGAACAAGCGTATCTGGTGTGACAAGTCGCCTCGAAACGTCAATCATCTCCAGTATTTGAACGCAGTCTTTCCTGACGCCAAATTCATTTGTCTTTATCGCCACGGCATGGACGTTCTTAATTCCTTTATGGAACGAGTTCAAGAGGGATGGATGATCGATCTCAAGTACTACGCTCGGAATCACGGATTTCGTAATCACTACAGCGTCTATCTTGATAGCTGGCTGGAGAAGACCGTGACAATGATGGAGTTCGAGCGGGACAATCCCGATCGAACGTTCCGTTTGAAATACGAGGACCTGGTGCTGAATCCGGCCGGCACGCTGAGCCCGATGTTTTCTTTCCTGGGACTGAACTGGGACGAACGTATCCTTGAGTCTGTTTTTTCCACGCGTCACGACCCCGGCCCGGGCGATCCTAACGTTGCCTTCTCGAAAAAGATTCACGCTGGTTCTATCGGCCTGGGTTCCTCGATCCCGCGTCGCTACATCAATGACAACATGGTCGATCGGATTAATCCGGTGCTCGAAAATTTGGGGTATGAAATTGTCGGACCTGACTGGGGAGTCAACGCGCAGCCTCGCGTAAAGGAACGTGACCCGAAGCGAGACGACGCAGATGCAATCGTATCTTCCATCGACGACGTCTTTAACACATACATCCCCGACCGCTTGCGGGAGAATCGCCAGATCTTTCAGGGTGTTGAGGCGGTTTACAAACTCATCCTTCCCGAAGACGACGGCAAGGCTCTTCATTGGATCGTCGACACGCAGGAGTTGACTTGCCGGCCCGGGTCGGATGATGTTGAAGCGCAGTGTACGATCGTCGTCACTCCGGATGATCTGATCGACATGGTCAATGGAAAGCTCAATTCCGCGAAGGCCCTCCGCCAGGGTCGCCTGCAAATCAGTGGTGACGTCAATCTGGCAAATCTGCTGGGTCAGGTTCTCTTCACCAGGTAATTTTATGTTTCAACGGATGCTTTTCATCTTAGTGATGACGACCGCAATGGCATGTTTGCAATTGGCTAGCCCTCAAACCAACCAGCGAACTCATCAAGTTAACAAGCACACCGCAATATCCGGAGTGTTCGAAACGATTCCGCCGCGCATCGATGCGAGGTCACGGTATTTGTTCTACTTGCATGGCGCGATTCTCGAAGGCACGAAGGGACACGCTGTTAGTCCGAAGTTCGGGGTTTATGAGTACGCGAAGATTCTCGCAGCCTTTGCCCGCGAGGGATTCACTGTCATCAGCGAAGTGAGACGCAAAGCGACGGCTCCGCAAAAATACGCCGCGAAAGTCGCATCGCAGGTTGATGAATTGCTGAAGGCAGGCGTGCCGCCTGAGAGAATAACCATCGTGGGCGCGTCGCGCGGTGGAAGCATCGCATTGATTGCCTCTTCGCTAATCAAAAATCGTGACGTGAATTTTGTAATTCTCGCCTCTTGTGCTGAATCTCGCTACTTTAAAAACTTAGATCCGGATCTCTACGGCAACATTCTCTCGATTTACGATCGTGACGACGATACCGGTGCAGGTAGTTGTAATAGATTTATGCAGCAAGCATCCGGGATTAATCGACATCAGGAGATCGTACTCACTACCGGTCTGGGGCACGGCATCGTGTATCACCCGGTGAAAAACTGGCTCGACCCTCTCTTCAACTGGGCAATGCAGAGATAGTTGTGTTGTATTCTCACGACATTCTCTGTGCATCGCTGTGGTTCGAGGCATAAAAGTGCAGTAAACGCATCAACCGCAGTCCCGCCGCAGATACCACTCATATTGTCAAAAAATAATTCTTGAAGTAGAGTAGCCTCCCATTTTTCGTAGTACCGGGTTGCCCCACCCGCAATCTCTCCTCGATCCCCGCGACGGTATATGCGGTAGCTCTGTTTAAAGAGAGTTCACACGCAAAATTAAGTGCTAAAGAAAGCTGTCCCGTCCTGCCGTAGCACCTAAAAAAATCCAGGAAATTGAACGGATAAAAGTTTTACCGAACGATGAAGCACGAGAGTATTCAAGAGTTATTTGAACAGGCCGCCGTGCGCTTCGGCGAATTGCCCGCGGTAGAGCGCGGCGCAGTTTCACTCAGCTATCGCGAGTTGGCTGAGCGATCGAACCGGCTCGCTAACTTCTTGCTCGCCGCCGGCCTGACACCAGGGACAAGAGTTGTAATCCTCACTGAAGATGTGATTGACATCATCACGGCAATCATTGCCACGTTGAAGGTACGTGGCGTCTTCGTACCGCTCGATCCGGCTTTGCCCGAGAAAAGACTGGCGGCGCTCGTCGCAGATGTCACTCCCGAGATCTTCATCTCTGAAACGCGCTTCATCGATCGCATCAACGGTTGGACTGATGGTCGCACCCGAGTCGTCTGCCTGAACAGCAATGAGTTCGCGCAGTTCACCGATAGCACCGATCCCGATCTGGCAACCGCGCCCGATGATATGTGCCACATCTACTTCACCTCGGGCTCGACCGGAAAACCGAAGGGCATCAGCGGCAGGCTCAAAGGCATCTCGCACTACATCAAGTGGGAAACGCGGACCCTGGATTTACCTGTCGGCACGCGCGTCAGCCAACTGATCACTCCGACTTTCGACGCTTTCATGCGCGACATTTTCGTGCCCCTGTCGATTGGCGGCACGATCTGTGTACCGCCCGATCGAGAGTTGCAGCTCGATCCAGCGTCACTCATCCAGTGGTTGGACCAGCAGCGCGTTAACCTGATTCACACGATCCCTTCTCAGTTCCGCGCTATCTTGCACGGTGGCATCGAACCGCAACTATTCGAAGCACTGCGCTACGTGCTGTTGTCGGGCGAGCCGTTGCTCCCCGCTGATGTCAAAAAGTGGATGAGCGTTTTCGGTGAACGCATACAGTTGGTCAATCTCTACGGCGCAACAGAAACTACGATGACGAAGTTTTTCTACTTCGTTAAGCCATCAGACCAGGAGCGCCCTTTCATTCCGATCGGCCAGCCGATGCCGGGAGCGCGTGCGCTTTTGCTGGACGAGCGCGGCCGAATTTGCCCGCCCGGCGCAATCGGCGAAATCTACATCCGTACTCCATTCCGATCTCTCGGTTATTGGAATCAACCCGAGCAGACGCGTGAAGCTTTCATCCAGAATCCGTTCAGCGACGACCCGCAAGACGTCATTTACAAGACTGGTGACCTGGCCCGCCTTTTAGACGATGGCACTTTTCAAATCCTCGGACGCAAGGATCAGCAGGTGAAGATCCGTGGCATACGCGTCGAGTTGGAAGAGATTGAAAACTTGTTGCGCACCCACGCAGCCGTTAAGGATGTAGCGGTCGCTGCATTGCGAGACGATCACGGTTTCGATTATCTCTGCGCCTATCTGGTCACCAACGAGGCCGTCGAGACCCGGGAACTGCGCGAGTTTGTGGCCCAACAACTGCCCACACATAGCGTCCCTTCGTCATTTGTCTTTCTGCCGGACCTGCCGCGCACTGCGAATGGCAAATTGAACCGGCCGGCACTCGCCAGCATGAATGGCGCGCGCGACGCGCAGTGCGTTGCGCCACGAAACAGCCTGGAGCAGCAATTAGTAGAGATCTGGCAGGAAGTCCTCGGTCACAAAGACGTCGGCATCAGAAACAACTTCTTCGAGATCGGCGGCCACTCGCTGATCGCTACCCGCGCGGTTTCCAGAATTCATAAAGCACTCAATGCCAGAGTCGAGTTGAGGCAGTTCTTCGCACACCCGACGATAGAAGAATTGGCCCAGTTCGTGGCTGCAGCGCAGCCTGCACAATACGTCGAGATTCCGCCGGCGCCGCCACGCGATTTATATGAAGTCTCCAACGCGCAGCGCCGTCTCTGGGTCTTGAATCAACTCGAGGATGACCTGAAGGCTTACAACATGTGTGGCGCGTACATGCTCGAGGGCACACTCAACGTGCCGGCCTTCACGCGCGCGTTTGCGGCTCTGGTCGCCCGGAACGAAAGTCTTCGCACCACGTTCGTGCAAGTCGATGGCGAGCCGATGCAACGCATTCACGCGGCCGAAGATTTTCCATTTGGCGTCGAGTACACCGACCTCCGCAATCACGCCGACAGGATTACTACCGCGAGGGACATCGCCAATCGTGAGGCCGCGATGATCTTCGATCTCGCGTGCGGCCCGTTGCTCAAAGCCCGCTTGTTGCGCCTCGAAGATGACCAGCACTTGTTCGTGCTCACCATGCATCACATCATCAGCGACGGCTGGTCCATGGCCGTACTCGTGGACCAGGTGCTCAACTGCTATCAGGCCTTCCGCCGGGGTGACGAGAACCCACTGCCACCGCTGCGTATTCAATACAAAGACTACGCCGTCTGGCAGCGCCAGCAACTCAGCGGCGCGCAACTGGAGACGCATCAGAATTACTGGTGGCAGCAGCTCGGCGGTGAGATACCGGTGCTGGCATTGCCCACTGATTTCCCACGTCCTCCGGTTAAGACTTACAGCGGTGATCGCATGACGAGCGTGCTTGCGCAGGCAGTGGTCCAGGACGCCCTGCGTCTCGGACAGCAGCAGGGAGCGAGTCTCTTCATGGTGCTGCTGGCGACGGTCAATGCCCTGCTCTACCGCTACACTTTTCAGCAAGACATCATTGTGGGCTCGCCGCTGGCAGGCAGAGAGCGGCAGGAACTGGAAGAACAGATCGGCTTTTACGTGAACACCCTCGCGCTGCGAACGCGCCCATCTGCTGACGACAGCTTCAGCGCTCTGCTCGACAAGGTGAAGACCACGACGCTCGAAGCTTACGAGCACCAGATCTATCCGTTCGATCGCCTCGTTGATGAGTTGCGTCTGCGCCGCGATGCCAGTCGCTCACCACTGTTCGATGTGCTGGTAGTACTGCAAAACCTCGAGTCAGGTGGCGAGTCGCCCACGATCGAAGATCTCAAAGCCGGCAATTTCGAGCTTGATAACCCCGTCAGTAAATTCGATCTCAGCTTCAGGTTCTGGGAGGTTCGCAACGAGCTGCACGTTCAGATCGAGTACAACACCGATCTCTTTAAGCGCGCGACGATTGAGCGCATGCTCGGTCACCTATCTACGCTGTTCCGCAGCGCGATGGCGCATCCGGAACAACGTATCGCGAATCTACCCATGCTCACTGAGGCGGAGCAGCAGCAGCTAATTACCTGGAATGCCACGAGAGTCGAACGTGCAGAAGGTGAATCGCTTCACCGCCTCTTTGAGCAACAGACAGAACGAACTCCTGGCGCTATCGCTGTTGTTGACCAAGATCGATCGCTGACTTACCTGGAACTTAACCACCGCGCCAACCAACTCGCACACTACCTGCGTACGCGTGGTGTTTCTCGCGATGTCCGCGTGGGCGTCTGCCTTGAACGTTCGCTGGAGATGGTGATTGCGCTGCTGGGAATATTGAAGGCCGGCGATTGTTACGTGCCGCTTGACCCGGAATATCCCGCCGAGCGTCTGGTGTTTATGCTGGAAGATGCGGAAGTCTCAATGTTGTTGACGTCTGCTGGTCTGCGTGAACAGTTACCTTTCCTCGTCAACAATTCGCTGTGTCTCGACTCTGATTGGGAAGCGACTATCAGCGAGCATGAGTCCGGCAACCCGAGCAATAGCACTGCCGGCGACGATCTCGCTTACGTCATCTACACTTCCGGATCAACAGGCCGGCCGAAGGGCGCGATGAACACGCACCGGGCCATCTGCAATCGTCTTCGGTGGATGCAGGAAGCATACAACCTCAACGCCGGCGATCGCGTGCTTCAGAAAACTCCGTTCAGCTTCGACGTTTCGGTCTGGGAGTTTTTCTGGCCTCTCATCACTGGCGCCAGACTGGTTATGGCTCGTCCCGAAGGACACAAGGATGTCGCCTATCTGGTGAACGTCATTAACGAGGAATCGATCACGACACTTCACTTCGTGCCCTCGATGCTGCAAGTCTTCGTCGAGCACGGAGCGTTGCGACAGTGCCCGCACATTCGTCGCGTGATCTGTAGTGGCGAAGCATTGCCGTATCAACTTCAGCAGCGTTTCTTTGAAGATTCTCGAGCCCGGTTATACAACTTGTATGGTCCAACAGAGGCCGCGGTGGACGTCACTGCCTGGCCGTGTGTGCCCGAAGGCGAGAGCGGCTTCGTCCCCATCGGTAAGCCGATCGCGAACACAAACATTCATCTCCTCGATCCGAACGGCGAACTCGTACCGGTGGGAGTGCCGGGTGAGTTGCATATCGGCGGCGTCGGGCTGGCCCGTGGATATCTCAACCAGCCCGGCCTGACAGCCGAGAAGTTTGTTCCGCATTTCCATAGCGCTGGACCAGGCGAACGACTTTATAAAACTGGAGATTTAGCTCGCTATCACCCCGGCGGCGAGATCGAGTTTCTGGGGCGACTCGACTTTCAGGTTAAGGTCCGCGGCTTTCGTATCGAGTTGGAGGAAGTTGAAGGCGCGCTGCGTGAATACCCGGCAGTCCGCGAAGCAGTGGTTACTACCGTCGACGACGAACATGGCGCAGCTCGCCTGGTTGCGTACGTCACATTCGACAAGAGCACCTCAGCGCCGGCAACGAGCGAGCTGCGGATGCATCTTCAGCAACGGCTGCCTGAACACATGGTGCCGTCAGTCTTCATGATCCTCGACGAGATGCCCCTGACCCCGAACGGAAAGATAGATCGAAGTAGTTTGCCGCAACTCGACACCACACCGCTTGCCACGGAGTATGTGGAACCGGCTAACGATATCGAGAGCAAGTTGGTAGCAGCATGGGAACAGGTGCTCAACCTGAAGAAAGTCGGCGTCCGCGACAATTATTTCGAATTAGGCGGCGACTCGATCCGCGCTATTCAGATAGCGGCACTCCTGCACCAGCAAGGCCTGGGAATTAGAGTGCGTGACTTGTTCCAGTTTCCAACCATCACTGCTATTGCTCCTCAGGTCAAACGTCTCAGGCGCGTGGCTGACCAGTCTCTGGTGGTTGGACCAGTTATGGCGACGCCGTTTCAAATGGATTTCCTGGCAACGGTTTCACCAAAGCATCGTCACCATTTCAACCACGGAGTTATGCTCCATTCTCGGACTGGATTTGACGCTGACGCTCTCGCAGCGGCCTTCGCGAAAATACTCCAGCATCACGACGCGCTGCGTCTGACGCTGAGATCCGAGAGTCTTACACTCTTCAATGAAGATGCGAAAACGTCAGCGACTATTATCGAATACGACTTGCGGGAGAGCGGCAATTCCTTCAAGGCGCTCGCCGAGAAAGCTGACGAGATCCAGGCATCGCTAAACCTCGAGACGGGACCGCTGATGAAATTAGGGCTCATTCACATGCCCGACGGCGACCGGCTCGTGCTCGCTGTTCATCACCTGGCAGTCGACGGTGTTTCATGGCGCATCTTGTTTGAGGATCTCCAAACGCTTTACCAGCAGCACGTACAGGGCGTCGCGCTCACGCTGCCGCGGAAAACAGATTCGTTCAAATCATGGTCCGAATTTCTCGCGGTCCATGCCAACAGCGAAGAGTTTCTCGTGGAGGCAGATTACTGGGCCGCGGTGGAAGAGACATCGGTGCCGTTAATCGAACGAGACGAGGAGAGAAGCTACGTCTGCGATGAAGACAGGGTGTCGTTTAGTCTGAGTTTGGACGAAACCGATTTACTGCTGACACGTGTCAACAAAGCATTCAACACCGAGGTCCATCACATCCTGCTGGCGGCCCTGGGCCTGACGGTGAAGACTTGTTTCGATCACTCTCGTGTAGCGATCGCCATTGAGGGACACGGGCGCGAGCCATTACAGCCGGATCTGAATGTCAGCCGTACGGTTGGTTGGTTTACTTCGATATATCCGGTTGTGCTCGACCTCAGACACGCTGCGGACCTGTCGCGGTTCATTAAAAACGTAAAAGAAACTGTTCGCCGTGTTCCACACAATGGTATCGGTCACGGTTTGCTCAAGCACTTGACGAAACCAGAACTCAAAAAACACGTGCGGTTCAACCTCGCTCCGCAAATTACTTTCAACTATCACGGTCAGTTCGATGCAGACTTGAGCAAACTCTCAACTGATGTCGTTTTCGAGTCGCCCGGTAAGCTGCGTAGTCAATATGCAGAACGGATGGAAGAACTCGGAGTGAGTTGCAGTATCGAGGGAAAACGCCTCCACGTTTCAATCAGCTTTAGCCGGAAGCAACACCGTCCTGAAAAGATCGAGAAGTTGTGTCAATGCTACCAGGCAGCCTTACGCGACGTGCTCGCTCACTGCTCGAATCAGACCACGGCCGAACTCACACCGAGTGACTTAACCTACAAAGGATTGTCAATCGAAGCGCTCGATCAGTTGTTCATGGACCATTCATAAGTCAAATGAAAGTTTTGAAATTTCTCTGCGTAACCTCCGCGTCCTCTGCGCCTCTGCGGTAAAAGAAAACGACAAAGCATGTAAACCGCAGAGGCGCAGAGGACGCAGAGGATACGCAGAGTTGAATTAGGGCACCACCACCGATTTTTGTCCTTCCTCCCGACGCGGGCAAACCTTACGAAGTATGTCAAAGCCACAAGCAACTGAAACGGAACTGGATCTCACCACATGGGATCTCTCCGAGCTAGCGCACCTCTACCCAACTAGAGGACATAGCTTGTCAGTGTCACACCACGGAGAAATTCTTCAGGGGGCTGTGGAGGACGCCGATGGGCGCCTACGCTACGGACTGGTTACGCTCCGCTGCAAAATATTTTCTTCGGAAGCTGTCTTTCTTCCCGACGACACCAATGTTGTCGTGGTGGCGCCAAGCTGGAGAGTCAAAGCACAGCGGGCCGCTGAACTGGCGCTCGCTCGACTCGACGGCAACTGTCGCGGCGGCCGCTTGTTGATCCGAAGCAACATACCTCCCCGCTGGGGATTGGGTTCTTCAACAAGCGACGTGGTGGCAGTAATCCAGGCAGTCGCCAACACCTTCGGCGTGAATATTTCGACGGAATTAACGGCCGAGATCGCGGTGCAGGCTGAAATTGCGTCCGACTCGACCATGTTCGGTGACCGTGCAGTATTTTTTGGCTTCCGAGATGGACACATCATTGAAGATTTCGGCGGCCGTTTCCCGCCGTTAGTGGTCGTTGGCTTTAACACAGACAAAGGCGCAGGCGTCGACACCTTGAGCCAGCCGCTCGCGTGTTACTCAACAGAAGAAATTGAAACCCTGCGGTCGTTGGTGGAATCGCTCCGCCTGGCTGTGCAGCGACAAGACGCAAGTCTGGTTGGCAAGGTGGCCTCAGCAAGCGCGCGCATCAATCAACGACACCTGCCGAAGTGCCATTACAACTACTTCGAAAAACTCGTGGAGCGAGTCGGAGCTTTGGGCTTGCAGGTCGCTCATAGCGGGACAGTCGTTGGCTTGCTTTTCGACCCGCAGGCTTCCGAACTCGAACAAAGAATTGAAGAGACAGCCGCGCTTCTGGCTGAAGTGGGAATACTGTCGGTCTGGCGTTTTCAAACCGGCAATGATTTAGGAAACTCGGAATGAACAATCATCAAATAAACCGCACGATTGTCGATGCGCTGGTACTGCCTCGGATCGTCCAGATCGAAGATCGTCTGTACGCGGCGTGCTTTCAGTTGATGAAACTTCTTCCAGCACGTCAAATCCTGGACCAGGCACAGCAAGAGGGACTCATCCGCCGTGGCTCCGTTATCATCGAGACGACCTCCGGCACGTTTGGAATAGCGTTGGCGATGATCTGCGCACTCAAGGAGTATCGTCTCATTCTCGTCAGCGATCCGGCGATCGATCCTTCACTCAAGCGCCGTCTCGAAGACCTCGGTACGCGCGTCGAGATCGTCAAAGAGCCGGCTGCTGTCGGTGGGTACCAGCGATCTAGACTAGACCGCATGGCTGAAGTGCAACGCGAATTCCCTGATCACTTCTGTCCTTCGCAGTATGCCAATCCACTCAATCCAACGGCTTATGCTCTGCTGGCCGAATTTCTGGCGGGCGCGATCGGCCACATTGATTATCTGGTTGGAACAGTAGGATCAGGCGGTTCGATGTGCGGCACCAGCCGCCACCTGCGACAATTCAATCCTGATCTGAAAGCGGTTGGTGTAGACACACATCGCAGCGTTCTATTTGGCCAGCCCGACGGCAAACGGCTCTTGCGCGGACTCGGAAATAGCCTTTTGCCGGAGAACGTGAATCACACGATCTTCGACGAGGTGCATTGGGTAACGGCCGCCGAAGCGTTTCTGGCAACGCGAGTGCTACATCGAACTACTTCCCTGTTTATGGGCGGCACAAGTGGAGCAGCCTATCTGGTGGGACGCTGGCAGACGCGACGCCATCCGGATGCAAACGTCGTCATTATTCTCCCAGACGAGGGCTATCGTTATCAGGACACGATCTACAACGACGAATGGTTGAAGGAAAACAATGTGTGGCTGAGTGAGTTACCTGATGAGCCGGCCCTTGTTAGTCATCCCTGGGAAGTGACTCAAGGCTGGTCGCGAATGTTCTGGGGACGTTGCTCGTACGATGAACAGATGAGTTCCGCGGCGGTAGCGGAAGCCTGAGGAGAGTATGGCAGTTCTGGCTTTTATCGAAAGCAACACCAGTGGGACTGGACGCCTGTTCGCGCGCGTGGCGGCAGAAAACGGAGTGCAGCCGCTCTTATTGACTGCCGACGCAGCACGCTATCCGTATGTGATCCAGGATCAGCTCGAAGTGCTTCAGGTGAACACTCAGGACGAAGAGGCAATCCTCAGCGCGTGCCGGCGTCTCAGCGATGAAAGAGGAATCGCAGGTGTGACTTCCAGCTCGGAATACTTTGTAGCGGCGGCTGCAAAAATTGCTGGTCAACTTGGCCTGCCCGCGCCCGACTCTGAAGCCATTGCCACTTGTCGTGACAAACACTTGCAGAGGTTGCGACTTGCCGCAGAAGGTATCGACTCGCCGTCGTTTCGTCTTGCGACATCTGCTGACGAAGCCGTCACCGCAGCGGAAGAGATCGGATTCCCGGTAGTGCTCAAGCCCGTCTACGGTTCGGGCAGCATCGGAGTCAAATTTTGTGAAAACGCCGCCGCGGTCGCAGCTCACGCCGGCGAGCTACTCTCGCAACGTGAAAACGAACGCGGACAACCAATTCCACAACGCATCCTCGTGGAAGAACTGGTTACGGGCCAGGAGTATTCCGTCGAGACTTTCAACACAGTTGCAATCGGTGTCACCAGAAAGCATCTCGGATCGTTGCCTGCTTTCATCGAAGTTGGACACGACTACCCAGCGGTTTTGAACGCAGAGTTGGAGCGCAGCGTCTCTCAAATTGCATTACGCGCGCTCGAGGCACTGGGTTTGGGATGGGGACCAGCGCATGTAGAAATCCGCGTAACGGAGGATGGACCAAAGATCATCGAAGTCAACCCGCGCCTGGCGGGTGGCTTCATTCCTGAGTTGGTTCGGCTCGCTTCCGGTGTAGACCTCATCTCAGCGACGGTTAGACAGGTAATCGGGCGAGAACCATCTTTGACGCCGCAGCGAAACCAGCACACCTCGATACGTTTCATCGTTGCGGAACGTGAAGGAAGGTTGGAGGCAATCAATGGATTGGAAGAAGCGCGTCGAGTGCCCGGTGTGATTCGCGTTGAAACTTACAACCGAAATGGGCTGGCTCGTTTGTGCGGGGACTTTCGCGACCGCCTCGGTCACGTGATCGCAGTGGCTGAGACCAACGAGTCCGCTCGCGCCGCGGCGGAGACCGCTCACGCGGAGTTGGCTTTGGTGTTCCAGTCTGATTCTGTCAGTGCGCGTGGAGGTGAGGATGGATAACACCGGACGAATAACCCGTACGCTCACCCCGACGGCACGTCGCATCATCTTTGGTGCGAACGCCGACGCGAGTCTCGATGCCGAAATGGACCACGCCGCACAGGTTGATATCGCGCACCTGCTGACGCTCGCGGAGCGCGGCATCGTAGACCGCACCAAAGCATGCAAACTGTTACGGACCATCGTCGAACTTCGTCAGAATAATTTCGCGCCCCTGCGGCAACAGGCTGCGCCGCGAGGTCTCTACTTGCTCTATGAGAATTACCTCATCGAGACCCTGTCGCCGGAAGTCGGCGGCATCATCCAAACGGCTCGTTCACGCAACGATCTCAACGCTACCGTGATGCGCCTGCGTTTGCGTGCCCCGTTCCTGCGCTTGCTCCGCGAAGCGTTGCGCCTGCAGGCAGTTCTTCTACGCCGGGCGCGACGGTATGCAGACGTGGTGATGCCGGCCTACACGCACTACCAGGCAGCAGTGCCGGTAACTTACGGACATTACCTCGCCGGCGTTGCTGAAGCGCTGGGACGCGATATCGCCGCGTGTTTCGACGCTGGAACCGATATCGATCGTAGCCCGCTCGGGGCCGGCGCGGTCGGCGGCACCTCGCTCCCGATTGATCAAGAGCGGACTGCTTCACTGCTTGGCTTTATGCGACCAGCATTGAACTCTATCGATGCTGTTGCCTCGCGTGACCTCATCCTCCGTCTACTCGCGAGTGCTGCGATCCTCGGCGTCACCCTGAGCCGCCTGTCAGGAGACTTGCTGATCTGGACCACGTCGGAATTCGACTTCCTGTCATTGCCGGATGAGCTGATCGGATCGAGCTCAATGATGCCGCAGAAACGTAATCCATTCCTGCTCGAACACGTGCACGGGCGTAGCAGCTTTGCGCTCGGCAGTTTCGTAGCTGCAGTTTCTGCGATGCACGCGACCCCTTTCAGTAACTCGGTCGCTGTCTCGAGCGAAGGGGTGGTCCATGTTTGGCCGGCGCTGCAGAAAACGACCGAGGCCATCACGCTGCTGCGATTGGTTGTGGCAGGTGCTACCCCACGTCCGGAGGCGATGCTCGAAAGAGCGCGCAGTGGCTACACCGCGGCGACGGAACTGGCCAACCGTCTTGTGACCGAGGCCGGTGAGCCGTTTCGAAGTGCGCATCGCACTGTGGGTGAAATCATTCGCGATGCAGTCGCCGGTGGACTGGGATTTGAAGAGGGCGCGAAACAGTTATTGGAAGAGCGGAAGATAGATTCAGTCAACGGACTGGATCCGGAGTCGGTCGTGCGCGCCTCGATTTACGGTGGTGGTCCAGCGCCCGCTTCCCTCGACAACTGTTTACGCTCCGCGCAGGCTGAGTGGACGCGATTGGCCCAACGAAGTCGGGAGTTGGCGCACCGTTGGCGTGCGGCGGAAATCAAATTGTTAGAAGCAGCGGATCAGCTTTGCCGTTGAAGTGTTTCAAAACTCACGGAGGTCGGCCAGTAATTTATGACGAATGCCAAGCTCTTAACCAAAGAAAACATTAAAGACGTTTACACCCTCTCACCAGTACAGGAAGGAATTCTTTTTCACTCTCTGCTCGAAGAAGACTCCACTTATTTCCAGCAGGCCGCTTTTCGTTTCCGCGGCGAGCTGAACGTCAACCGCGTTCAGGAAACGCTGCAAGAGTTGGTCGACCGGCACGAAGTGTTGCGAACTGCTTTCAAGTACAAGGGACTGGATGTGCCATTGCAAATCGTGTTGAAGGAGTGGAGCGCCGATTTCGTCTACCATGACTTACGCCACCTGAAAGACGCCGGCGAGCAGCGGGAATTCATTCGCGAATTCAGAACGGCCGATCGCGAACACCTCTTTGATCTCAGCAAAGACGCACTCATGCGACTCGCCGTGCTGCAACTGGCGGACGATGAGTATGAACTCCTCTGGAGTCATCACCACATCATTATGGATGGCTGGTGTTTGAACATCCTCCTCTCTGAGTTTTTCGAGATCTATAACAGCAAGCAGGAGCACAGGTCGTCACGTCTGCCTGAGGCCGAACCCTACAGTCGCTACATCAAATGGCTCGAAAGCCGCGATAAAAATAAAGCTCGAGAATACTGGCAGACTTATTTGCAGGGCTACAGCGAGGCGGCGCGCCTCTCGCAGCAAAAGCCGGCAGCCGGCCGCGAATACTTGCGCGAGAAGGTTCTCCACAACGTGGGGGCTGACAAGCTGAGCGCTTTGCAATCGCTGGCGGCGAGCAATCAGGCCACAGTCCCCCACATGTTGCGTGCGATTTGGGGTCTCATCGTGGCGAGGTATACAGGCACGCGCGACGTAGTGTTCGGTGAAGTCATCACTGGAAGGCCGCCTGAGCTCGAAAAGGTTGAGACGATGATCGGCCTTTTCGTCGACACTATTCCGGTTAGGGTTAAGCTCGACGAGAAAGATCAGTTTACAGATCTACTGGCGCTCGTCAGGCATGATTCTCTCGCCCGCGAAGAGTACAGCCATTTTCCGCTGAATGAGATTCAGTCTCTCTCTGAAATCGAAGGTCAACTGTTTGATCACCTGATCAGCTTCCACAATCATTCAAGAGTTCCAATCCAGAGCAACAACGGCGCCGGCAACTTCTCGATCGTCGACTCCTTTGAACAAACAAATTACGACCTCGTGTTCGACGTGCACCTGAGCGAGACTCTGAATCTTTCTTTCACTTACAACGCACACGTGCACGAGCGATCGTTTATCGAACGCCTGGCGAGAGTCTTCGAGACGGTTATGGACCAGGTATTGGCGCAGCCGTCGATCTCTGTCAACAACATCGGACTGATGCCGCAGGAAGACCGCGCGCTGATGGATCAGTTCAACGCGACTGACTGCGAGTTTTCGGTGGAGCGCTCGGTAACACAGATCATTGAAGACATTGCCGCGGCCACACCCGAGCGAACGGCGGTAGTCTTTCGTGACCAGACTGTCAGTTACGGTGAGTTGAACGACGAGGCCAACCGGCTGGCCCACTTTCTCAACGCGCAGGTGTCACTCGCGCCGGACCAGCGCGTCGCGCTGCTCATGGAACGCTCCGACCTGATGGTGGCCTGCATTCTGGCCGTCTGGAAATTAGGCGCAGCTTACGTGCCCGTAGATATCAACTATCCGGCGGACCGCATCCGCACCCTGATCACCGATGCGGAAGCCCGGCTGATCTTAACCGACAGCGCTGCCGCGGCCGCCAGCTTGCCAGTAGAGACCACTGGCCTTATCCGCCTGGACCAGCACGCCGCTGAGATTGCGGCCCAACCAGCCGCTAACCTCGCGCTTCCCTTTGCGCCTGAGAGTCTGGCCTATGTGATTTACACCTCCGGTTCCACCGGTAAACCCAAAGGCGTGATGATCGAGCACATCGGTATGCTCAACCATCTCTTCGCCAAGATTGCGGAGTTTGAGCTGGACGCGAATAGTGTGGTGGCCCAGAACGCTTCTCACTGTTTTGATATCTCCATCTGGCAATGGTTCGCGGCGCTGCTGGTGGGTGGCCGCACCGTCATCTACGACAACGAGACGGTCCTGAATCCCGAGGCCCAACTGCAAGGCTTCGTCGCTGACGGCGTCACCGTCTTCGAAACAGTCCCTTCCTATCTCGAAGTGATGCTCAGTGTGGTGGAAGAGAAACAGTTGGCCCGGCAGTTCGCCACCTTGCGCTACATGATCGTCAATGGTGAAGTCTTCAAACCGGCCCTCGTGCGCAAGTGGTTCGAGTTGGTCCCGGCAGTGAAACTGGTCAACGCCTACGGCGCCACCGAAGTTTCAGACGACTCCAATCATTACATCATGAGTGAGGCGCCGCCCTACGACATCATCCCGCTGGGTGCGACGTTACCGAATCTCCGTATCTACATCGCCGATCAGCATCTGAATCTTTGTCCCATCGGGGTGAAAGGCGAGATTCTGATTGCCGGGATTGGCGTGGGCCGCGGTTATCTGGGCGACGAAGAAAGGACGCGCCGCGCGTT